>JAESFH010000069.1_pt1 | contig 121538 bp, 106 predicted proteins | sample 9269381 | NCBI WGS metagenome assembly JAESFH01 (sample SAMN14504062, study PRJNA617094) | algae metagenome | isolation source: Aphanothece sp. CMT-3BRIN-NPC111 and co-occurring heterotrophs from well... | place: USA: Clark Mountains Wilderness, California | collected 2010-04-18
ATGAGGATCGGACCTGATCTGGCGAACGTCGGCAAGCGCGCGCCGGTCGACGACGAGACTCCAGCAGCGCCGAGCGCTACTGAACCGACGCAAGCGGCGCCTGTTCCCGCTGCGCCGGGCCAACCAGCGCCGCCTGCCGCCGGCGGACAACAGGCCGCACCCGCGCCGCCGCCTGCAACCGCCGCCGCTTCGCCAGGTGCACCAGCGCCAACCGGAAGTGCACCGGCTCCGCCTCCGACAGGCCAACCGTTGACGCCCGGTTCTGCATCCGCCGAGCCTGCTGTCGCCGGCGCGCCAGCGCCGCAACCGCCGCCGGGTCCTGGCGGCGCGCCGTCGCCGGCGGCTGCGGTGACTGCACCGACTGCGGTGGCCAGCGGGCCCGGCAGCAACACGGCGGTCATGGGTCCAAAGGGCGAGCCGCTGCCGTACTCCGCGGCGTGGCATCACCGACACCTCTACGATCCGCGCAGCGTGAATGGTTACTCGATTATGCCATCGTTCCGCTTCCTGTATGAGAAGCGAAAGGTCGTGGGCGAGCGTTCCGCCGACGCGCTGCAATTCAACGGCGTCGGCGGTCCGGGCGAAGGCTACGAAATCGTGCCGACCTACGATGCGCACGCGCTCGTAGCTTATCTGATGTCGCTCGATCAATCGCATGAGCTCAAGGAAGTTAAATCCGCCGCGCCCGCGTCGCCGCCCGCTCCCGGAAAGGCTGTGAAATGAGCGACAACACTCCCGCTCCAGAGCGCCGGGTCCGGCAGGGAATGGATTACGGCGAAAGTGAAGACGTGCAGCAGGTGCATGCCGCGATCCAGCGCGAGAAGCGCGAGCCGCGCGTCGGCCTCGAGCCGTTGTCGATTTGGCTGATTGCGGTATACGGCCTCGCGATTTTCTTTGGCGGCGCTTATCTCGGCCGTTTCGCGGGTAACTTCAGCGGCGACAGTCTTGATTACAGCATGACGCCTGTCGCGGCGAAGAAAGGCGGCGCGGCCGACCCCGGTGCCGCGGCGGCGCAGCTCGGCCCCGCCGAACGCGGAAAGAAGATCTACATGGCTAACTGCGCCACCTGTCACCAGGCGAATGGCCAGGGTGTAGCCGGACAATATCCGCCGCTCGCCGGCTCGGAGTGGGTCACCGGAAGCACGAAGCGTCTGGGCATGATCATCTTGAAGGGCGCCGAAGGGCCGATGACCGTGAAGGGACAGCAGTACGGTTCCGCGGTGATGCAGCCGTGGGAGAAAACGCTCACCGACGCGAAAATCGCCGATGTCATGACCTACATCCGGCAGGAGTGGGGGAACAACGCGGGACCGGTTGCGCCGGAAGGTATTGCCGCGTTGCGCAAGGAAATAGCCGGCCATCCGGGTTCATATCGCGAGCCGGATCTGAAAGCGGTGCCGGAAGACGCCGGCTTGCCGGGCGATGGTGCAGTTGGCGATGCGCCACCCGCGCCTGCGCCATAGACCTTGGTGCGACTCCAAGGCCGTTACTGTAGGGGAAGCTGTTAGCTTCCCGTGGTTAGTTTTTCCAGCGCCTCATCCACAATCTGAAACTGGAGAAGCTGACAGCTTCCCCTACAGTGACCGCATGGCAGCTGCGGAGTGACTGCGCGCACCTAAACCGGAACGTCTGTGCATCGTGCGGCGCACGTAATCACCGAGACATGATCCAACACAACGACCTCGACGATCCACAGACACGCGAGGTGATCGTCATCGGCGGCGGGATTGCTGGCTTGTCGGCTGCGATTTATCTCGGACGCGCGCAACGCGACACACTGGTGATCGATTCCGGCCATTCAATGGCACGGTGGGAACCTGTGGTGGAGAATTACCTCGGCTTTTCAGAAGGCGTGCACGGCAAGGAACTCTTGCGGCAGGGAAGACTGCAGGCCGAGCGCCACGAGGTCCGGTTCGCTGAAGATAAGATCGAGAAGATCGAGCGCGACGGATCGGTCTTTGTGCTGCGCGGCGAGCGCGGCAATTACCGCGCGAAACGCCTTCTCCTCGCGACCGGCATCTTTCACATTCCGCCCGATATTCCCGGCGTGAAGGAGTGCCTCGGGCACAGCATGTTTTTCTGCAAGGATTGCGACGGCTATCGCGTGCGCGAGAAGCGGATCGCCATCTGCGGCGCAAATGATGAAGCCGTCGAGTACGCGCTCGGCATGCTGCATTACTCGGCCTGCGTGATGATCGCGACGAATGGCGAAAAGCCGCACTGGAGCGCGCAGCACGCGCAGTGGATCGCGGAATATGAAATTCCGGTCCATCTCGGGCGCATTCATGATGTCGAGCATCGCGATCGGCAGATCCTCGGTTTGCGGGTCGAGAACGATCAGGAGGTGAAGATTGATTACATCTTCACGACGCGTGGCGATCTGTTTCACACTGACCTGGCGGAGAAGCTCGGCGCGAAGCTGGACGAAGAGGGGCAGATTCAGGTCGACCATTGCATGCGCACAACGGTGCCGAATCTCTACGCTGCAGGGTGCGTCACGCCGGCAAATTGCCAGATGATCATTGCCGCCGGGGAAGGCGCCACGGCCGCGCAGGCGATCAATCGCGACCTTTTCGAGGAGAGCCTGAAAACCCATTCGCTCCGCCGTTTTCGCGAAGTGCAACTGGAGCAGGAAGAGACGGTGCCGGAAGGAGTCTAACGAGCAGTTGTCGATCGCGCCGCCGGATGTTCTTTGCGAGCCAACTGAGCGCGCGCATTTAAGCGGCTGAAAGGGGCGTTGCATGCGAATCTTGCAGGTGGAGATCGTCGCTGCCGCCGCCAATGCGACGGCGCTGCGGGTATTCTTCTCGTTCCTGCTCGTGCTCGTGCTGGCGGCGGGATTTTACATCATTCGAAACCGAAAGTTGTTCTTCGGTTACAAGGGCGCCGAAGGCGATACTTACGCGTCGTCGAACCTGCGAATGTGGCTCGTCATCCTCGTCTGGATTCACGCTGTGATCATCACGATGGCGATGATTTTCAAAGTGTGAGCGATGACTTTCGCGAAAAGTTGTTCCGCACGTTCATTTGCTCCTTTTCTCTTGAAATCTTTACCGTGATATTCAGCTTCAGTTTTCCAAAATATGGACGCCTCCACTGACCTCGCTTCGCACTCGCACGCTGCGCATGGTGACGCTCATCACCACGGCGAACACGATCATCACGAGCTCGGCTGGTGGCGGACGTACGTCTTTTCGACCGATCATAAGGTGATCGGGATTCAGTACATGATCACCGGGCTGATCTTCCTCTTGCTCGGGTTCATGCTGATGATGGTGATGCGCTGGCAACTCGCCTATCCCGGCCAGGTACTTCCGGGCATCGGGGCAATCGCGAACTTCCTAACGCAGCATCCGCCGATTGAAGGGCAGTGGGACGGGTGGGCCTGGTTGCGCGCGCTGATGAGCCCATTCGCCGAGAATGGTGCGCTGGCTCCAGACGGTTATAACTCGTTAGGCGCGATGCACGGCACGATCATGATCTTCCTCGGGATCGTGCCGGTGGCGTTCGCGGCTTTTGGCAATTTTGTGGTGCCGCTGCAGATCGGCGCACCCGACATGACGTTCCCGAAGATCAACATGGCGAGCTACTGGGCGTTTTTCGTCGGCGGCGTGATCATGCTTGCGAGCTTTTTCGTTCCCGGGGGCGCCGCGAAGAGCGGATGGACCGCCTACACGCCCTTGGCGGTCATCGCAGATAAAGGGCCGAGTTATCATTGGTTTTGGAACGGGCAGAATCTCTGGCTGATAGGGTTCATTTTCCTGATCACATCGTCGCTGCTCGGCGCGGTAAATTTCATCACGACTATCATTCAGCTGCGAGCGAAGGGACTCACCTGGATGCGCCTGCCGTTCTTCGTCTGGGCCCAATTCATCACCGCGTTCTTGCTTCTGTTGGCGTTCCCGCCGCTCGAGGCCGCAGCAGTGATGCAGCTGATGGATCGCATGGCAGCGACGAGCTTCTTCATGCCCAGCGGCCTGGTCGTGAACGGTGCGCCGCTCGCGATCAGCGGCGGCGGCAGTTCGCTGCTGTGGCAGCATCTGTTTTGGTTCCTTGGCCACCCTGAGGTTTACGTCTTGATTCTCCCGGCGATGGGCATTGTCGCGGAGATCATCGCGAACAACACCCGCAAGCCGCTCTGGGGCTACAAGTCGCTCGTCTTCGCGGCGCTGGTGCTCGGATTCCTCTCGTTCATCGTCTGGGCGCACCACATGTGGCTCACCGGGATGGGCTCCGTCGTCAGCGCGTTCTTCCAGACGACGACGCTGATCATTTCGATCCCGTCGGTCATCATTCTGAGCGCGTTCTTCATTTCGCTCTGGGGTGGTTCGATCCGCTTCAACACGCCGATGCTTTTCGCGACCGCGTTCCTGCCGATGTTCGGCATTGGGGGCTTAACCGGCATTCCGCTCGCATTCAACTCGGCGGACCTTTACCTGCACGACACCTATTACGTCATCGCGCACTTCCACTACATCGTCGCTCCGGGCACGATCTTCGCCGTTTTCGCCGGTATTTATTTCTGGTTCCCGAAGGCAACCGGAAGACGAATGAGCGAGTTCTGGGGGCGCGTGCATTTCTGGCCGTCGCTCATCTGCATGAACGTCATCTTCCTGCCGATGTTCCTGCAGGGCATGCTCAGCATGCACCGCCGCTGGTACGATGGCGGCCAGGGCTGGACCCTCGCGAACGAGAAGGTGTGGGGATTGACCGGCTTCGAGTGGAACGTCCCGATCTCGATCGCCGCCTGGGTGCTCGGGCTGGCGCAGATTCCGTTCATCATCAACTTCTTCTGGAGCATCAAGCGCGGCGAGAAAGTGAACGACAATCCGTGGGAAGCGACCACGCTTGAGTGGGCTGCGCCGTCACCGCCACCGCATGGCAACTTCGCCGTCACGCCGGCGGCCTATCGCGGGCCCTACGAATACAGCCTGCCGGGCCGCGAGACCGATTTCACGATGCAGAACGAGCCGATCCGCGAGAGTGATCGAAGGGCTTACGAAGCGGCAGCCGCTGCGGTTCACTAGCCGTTGACGGCACTCGCTCTCATGGATATTCCCTACACGACAGTCGCCCGGCCGGACACCGGGCTGTGGAATGCGAAGATCGGCATCTGGTTGTTTCTCGCCTCCGAAGTCATGCTCTTCGGCGGTCTCTTCTCGGCCTACATTTTCCTGCGGCTCGACGCCCTGCCGGGCTATTGGCCGAAGGGATTGCTGAACGTCCCCGTCGGCACGATGAACACTGCGATCCTGATCGCATCGTCGGTGACGGTCGTGCTCGCGTGGGCGGCGCTGAAGATGCGGCAATTCTCCAAGTACAAGTTCTACATGGGGATCACGATCCTCTGCGGCATCATCTTCCTCGCGGTGAAGCTGGTGTATGAGTGGCCGGATAAATTCCACCACTTCGGCGCCTACATTCGTCAGGATCGACTAGAGAAGTACGAGCAATATCTCGGGAACGCGCACCTGCTCGAGAAGGGACTCGAGCGCCGGGTGGAGATCACCGGTCACCTCGAAAATCCGGAGGCGTTAACCGATCCGAACATCAAGGAATATCACGTGCAACTCGACGCCGTGAACGCCGATCCGACGAGTCCGGAGAGCGATCGTCCCCATTTCTGGCCGCTGCCGAAGAGCGACAAGATCGCGCACATCGCGAAGGAAGACGTCGAACTCGCCTCGATGTTCGTGCCGAAGCACAGCACGTTTTTCGCGACGTATTTCACGATCACGGGATTGCACGGCCTGCACGTCCTCGGGGGCGTCATCGTCTTCGTCTATTTTTGGCTGCCGATCGGCGCGAACTTGTACAAGCGAAACCCGGAGCAGCTCGCGAACCGGGTTGAGGTGGCGGGCCTCTTCTGGCACTTTGTCGACCTTGTCTGGATCTTCGTGTTTCCGCTCTTCTACCTGCTGTAATCATGAACGACGCACACCCGCCCGCCGCTCCAGACGCCGCCGTCGTTCCTCACGACGAGCATGCCCATGATGAGCACCATGACGTGTCGAAGCACGTGAGGAAGTACCTGATGGTGGGCGGCCTGCTGCTCTTCTTCACCATCGTCACGGTTGCCCTCTCATACTTCGATTTCGGGTCGCACAAGGCGAACATCGCGATCGGTATGCTGGTGGCGACGTTCAAAGCCGCGCTGGTCGCGATGATTTTTATGCACCTGTCGGCAGAGCGGCAGCTGATCTACCGGATCCTGATCTTCACCGGTTTCTTCGCGCTCGCGCTCTTCTTCCTCACCTACCTGCACTGGTACGATCCGGTTACGCGCTAGATGTCGCTCAAAGGTTTCCACATCGTTTTCATCGCGTTCTCGACGCTGCTCGCGCTCGTCTGCGGGGCGTGGTGCCTGCGTGTGAACGCCGATGCCGGCGCGCCCGTTTACCTGGCGGGCGCGGTCGTTTGCTTTGCCGCGGCTGCCGGGCTCGTGGTCTACGGCGTGTGGTTTTGGAAGAAGATGAAACGGCTTCGCATTTTCACATGAGAGCGAAAATCATCGCCACGTTGCTGATCCTGTTGACCTCGCAGATGGGACAAGCGCTCGCCTGTTCCGTCTGCTTTGCGGAGCCGGGATCGCGCAGCGCCAGGAGCATGGCGATGGCGATCTGGTTTCTGATGGGAGCCGTCATGGCGGTCTTGGGCGGCGTTGGATTGTTCAGCTTCCATCTTTGGCGGCAGGGACGGATGCCGCTCGAGCCGCATCAGGAATTGGTGGACGAGGATCTGAAGGAGTATGACTAACCTGTTTCTAGGTCTGATTAACGAGTTTCTCGGGCAGCCGCCGAACGCCTCCGAGGAAGGGTTCCAGATCGATCACATTCTCGAGTTCAGCCACTGGTTCATGGCCGCGCTGTTCTTTGGCTGGTCGGCATTTTTCATTTATGTCCTGATCCGCTTCCGGAAGAGCCGGCATCCGGTGGCCGACCACGAGGGCGTGAAAAGCGGCATCTCCACGCACCTAGAGTTCGCGGTCGTTCTGATCGAGGCGGTGTTGCTGATCGGCTTCGCGATTCCGCTCTGGGGCAAATACGTGAACGATTTTCCCGATGACAAGGAAGCGATTCTCGTTCACGCGGTCGGCCAGCAGTTCAGCTGGAACTTCCATATGCCGGGCCCGGACGGACAGTTCGGACGGCGCGACATTTCGTTAGTCAGCAACTCCAATCCGCTCGGGCTCGACCCGGAAAACGCCGCGGCGAAGGATGACCTCGTGGTGCTCGGCGAATTACACGTGCCGGTGAATCGGCCGGTGATTGTCGAAACGACGTCGAAGGACGTCATCCACAACTTCGCCGTGCCGGCGATGCGCGCGTCGCAGGATTCGATTCCCGGGCACATCATCCCGCTCTGGTTCACGCCCATTAAAACGGGGACGTACGAGATTGTGTGCGGTCAGCTTTGCGGCCTCGGCCACTACGCCATGAAAGGAACGCTCGTTGTCGACACGCCCGAGGATTACCAGGCATGGCTGAAGGAGCGCGCGGAGCTCGCGGGCACGACGGTTGCGCCGGCGCCTGAGACCGTCACTCCGGGCGCCGAGCCGGGGCCAACGCCCGGCACAATTCCTGAGCCTGGTGCTCCTAAGGTCGGCGATCCGACCGGCTCGAATCCGGCCGCTACTCCAGGAGAACGACGGCCGAACGCATAGGTGGTCGCTGGCGGAGTCACCGCCCGAACCACTCGTCACGACATGCGCGCGCCTTCTTCCAGTCGTAGCCCCTGGCTCCAGCGTTTCACGTGGTTTACCGCCGCGTCCACGTTGTTCCTGATTTGCAGCGGCGGGATGGTGACCAGCAAAGGTGTTGGCCTGGCCGTTCCTGATTGGCCGAGCACGTTCGGGTACAACATGTTTCTCTTTCCCGTCTCGCAATGGGTCGGTGGAGTTTTCTTCGAGCACACGCATCGCCTCATTGCGTCGGGTGTGGGTTTCCTTACCATCGTGCTCGCGGTCTGGCTCTGGCGCGTGGAGCCGCGCAAATGGCTGCGCGTCCTCGGCGTCGTGGCTCTCGGTGCGGTGATCATCCAGGGCGTGCTCGGCGGCTTGCGCGTGACGATGTTGAAGGACGAGATCGGGATCTTCCATGCGTTGCTTGCGCAGGCGTTTCTCGGGCTGCTGGTGTTCATCGCGGTGGTGCGATCGCGTCGGTGGATCGAAGCAACTCCGCGCCAGCGCCTGCAGTCATCGCTCTGGTGGTTGCCGGTCTTGACCACGATTGTCGTCTACCTGCAGCTCGGACTCGGCGCGACGATGCGGCATCAACATCGCGACCTCGCGATACCCGATTTCCCTTACGCCTATGGCCAGGTCATCCCCGAGACGAGCGCTGCGAGCCTCGCCACGATCAACCGATGGCGGGAAGCCCAGGCTCTCTCGGAGGTGAATGCCGGGCACGTCTGGCTGCAGATGGCGCACCGCTTCGTTGCCCTGATCATCGCTGCTGGCGTGATCGCATATTGGGTGGCGTTGAGGCGTCAGCGCGTCGACGATCCTAGCGGAGTGTTGCGACCGTTATCGAGCGTTTGGCTGTTTTTGCTGGCGTGCCAGGTCACGCTCGGCGCGTGGACAATCTGGAGCAATAAAGCCGCCGATGTCGCGACTGCCCACGTCGCTGTCGGAGCGACGATGCTCGCGGTCGGAATCAGTCTCGCTGCGTTCGCCGCGCGTCTTCGCGGCGCCGAGCGAGACGTCATCGCCGCGCCGCAACTCCAGCCATCGCAGCTCGAAACGGCGCACGCGCGATGAAGAGCGTCGCGATCGACACGACCCCGGAAATCGAGGAGCGCGCCGGCACGCCGACCGGTGCGAAGAGCCGCGCTGTTTCCGATTTCGCCGAGCTCGTGAAAGCGCGACTCACGCTGCTCGTGCTTGTCACCACCGCGGTCGGCTATTACCTCGGCGCACCGGCGGCGGTTGATCCGCTGTCGTTGTTTCACGTCGTCTTTGGCACCGCGTTCGCAGCGGCTGGCGCCGCGGCCTTGAACCAGTGGTGGGAACGGCAGCTCGACGCGCTGATGCATCGTACGAAAAGTCGGCCGATCCCCGCGGGGCGCATGCTCGCGCGCGATGCGCTGATCCTGGGTGCGCTGCTTTCCGTCAGCGGCGTCGGGTACCTGGCGATCGCCTGCAACTGGCTTAGCGCCGCGCTCGCCGCCGCGACGATCGCGATCTACATTTTCGGTTACACGCCCCTGAAGCGGATCAGCACCACGAACACGCTCGTCGGCGCGATTCCCGGTGCGTTGCCGCCGATGATCGGCTGGGCCGCCGCGCGCGGGACGCTCGAGTGGCCCGCGTGGAGCCTGTTCGCCATTCTGTTCTGCTGGCAGATGCCGCACTTTTACGCGATCGCGTGGATGTATCGCGAAGATTACGCGCGCGCCGGTTTCCGCATGCTCTCCAGCCACGGTGTGGACGGCGCGAGCAGCGGTCGCCAGAGCGTCCTCTTCGCCGCGCTTCTCGTGATCGCCAGCGCGCTGCCAGCGTTACTTGGCCTCGCCTCCCGCTCGTTTCTGGTGCTCGAGGTTCTCGCCGCATTGGGCTTCCTCGCGTTCGCGATTCGATTCCACCTCAAACGCGACGTCGATCGGGCCCGCCGTCTCTTCATTGCCTCCATCATCTATCTGCCGCTCTTGCTCGTATTGCTCGTGCTGACGAAGTCATGAACGCCGCTCCAGCCGTCGCCAGGCAGGGTCCATCACTCCGCTCGATCGCGTGGTACACCACGTTGATTCTGATCCCGGTGCTCACCGCGGCGTTCCTGTTCTGGGTGCGCCAGGCGCAAGTCGCGCAGGCCGCGCGCCGCACGATCCACACGTTCGGCACCGTCCCGCAGTTTCAGCTCACCGATCAGAATGGCCAGCCGTTTGGCTCTGCGCAACTGAACGGGAAGATCTGGATCGCTGGTTTCATCTTCACCACGTGTCCCGGTCCATGTCCGATGATCAGCAGCCGCATGGGCGATTTACAGCGGCCGCTCGAAAACTCCGATGTCCAACTCGTGTCGTTCACGGTCGACCCCGAAACGGATACGCCGGAAGTGCTGCGCGAATACGCAAAGCGCGTCCACGCGGAGCCCGGGCGCTGGCATTTTCTCACGGGCGAACAGAAGGCGATCTACGACCTGACGCAGCAGGGCTTCAAACTTGCGGTCGCCGATGGCGCGGCGGAAGACGGCGGACCCGTCCATGCCACTCGTGTTGTGCTGGTCGATCGACGCGGAACGATTCGCGGCTACTACGACATCCTTGCGCCCGACGCCGTGACGAAACTGGCTGCTGATACGAGCAAGCTCCTGCGCGAGCAACCGCAGAAGTAACTCGTTAGACCATCAATGCACCGCGTGCACGCCGTGGGCCGCGGGGCCTTCGGCCGCAACGAGCCGCAAATACTCGCGGTACTCGCCCTTCGGTAACGCGTCGATAATACGCGCGAGCTCGGCTTCGTTGATGAAGCCCATTCGGAACGCGACTTCTTCAAGACACGCGATCTTTAGACCCTGCCGATGCTCGATGGTGGCGATGTAGTTTCCGGCCTCGAGCAGACTCGTTTGGGTGCCGGTATCCAGCCACGCCATGCCGCGGCCGAGTAGCTTCACGCTCAACTCGCCGAGGTTGAGATAGACCATATTAAGATCAGTAATCTCGAGTTCTCCGCGCGCGGACGGTTTGAGTTCGCGACAGAAATCGACGACGCGCTCGTCGTAAACATAAAGCCCCGGAACCGCGAACGAGCTCTTCGGGTGCTTCGGCTTTTCCTCCAGACTGATTGCGCGGCCATCGGCATCGAACTCGACAACGCCATAGCGTTCGGGATCACGCACCTGATATCCAAACACGCACGCCCCATGGTCCGCGGCGAGCGCTTCGCGATAGAAGTCGAGTTTTCCGTAGAAGATGTTGTCGCCGAGGATCAGCGACACACCGGACTCAGCGATGAACTCCGCGCCAATCAAGAAGGCTTGCGCGATTCCCTCCGGTTTCGGCTGGGCTGCATACTCCACCCGAATGCCGAGCCGCGATCCGTCGCCGACATAATCCTGCAACATCGGCAGATCTTTCGGTGTGGAGATGATCAGCACCTCGCGCAATCCCCCGAGCATCAGGGTTGCGAGCGGATAGCAAATCATCGGTTTGTCGTAGATCGGCAGCAGTTGTTTGCAGACGATTTGCGTCAGCGGGTAAAGCCGCGTGCCGGCGCCGCCGGCGAGGAGGATGGCTTTCTTCGTTTTCATGTCTGATCCGTGCGCCAGGTCTCGAGCAGCTCGGACCACTTCTGCCAGATGCTGTTGTGGCGCTTCGAGCCGACGCCAAACTTCGGCAGCAGCGTCGCTCCACCGGCGGGCTCCAGCAGAAAGGAACTGCTGAGATGCGCGCTCAATTTCGGATCGCTCACGCGTCCGCCATCGCAGCGCGCCAGCGCGCTGCGGAGCGCGCGCACCTGCAGTTCCGGATTCGTCTCGATTGTCGCGCTTAGTGTCAGGCCGGTGAGTTTCTTCAACATCACCCCGCAAACCAATGCGCGGGAGCTTGTGGCGTGCAGATGCGCGATTTTGTGCTGCGCGAGGCGCGAGCGGAGCGCGATCGCATAGCGCGCCTGCTGCAGGAAGAGCGCGGACGGTGCGCGATGCTTTTCCGTCGCGCGGTCGCTCTCGAGTTCATGCGCCAGCGCCTGGTTCTGTTGCCACTCGGCTTCGATCACCATTGGATCCGGCAGAAACGTTAGTCGCGTCGCGAGTTGCTCGCGCGCTGGGTTGAGCGGTTCTGCGGGCGCAAAATCGCAGACGAACGCCACCAACGGCACGCCAAGTTTCTCCATCTCGAGCAACTCCGTCTCCAGCAGCGGCAGCTCGGCATCCGGCCAGCGATCGATGAGGTAGCCGATCTGCCGGTCGCCCGATGATTCCGGAAGGCTGCGTTCCGCGGAGAAGAAGTCGGCGCCGATTCGATCGAATTGCGCGACGAGCGGCTCGATCGTCGTCTCGACCTGGAAATTTTCCTCCACGCGTGCGCGAGCGGCGTTGCCCAGCTCGGTGCGATACCATTGATCGCGGATCAGCCGATCGAGCAGATTGGCGATCGCGACGCTATCACCGGGCGGCGCGAGCAACCCGGTGCCGCAATGCACCACCGCCTCGGGGATGCCGGCGACGTCAGTCGCGACAACCGCGCGCGATGAAGCCATCGCCTCGAGAATGACAGCCGGGAGCGCGTCTGTCGCGCCAGCAGAATCCACCACTGCGGCGAGCGCGAAGACGTCGCAGCTCCGCAGCTTCTCGCGCAGAGCCTCCTGCGGGAGAGAAGCGCCGATTGTGACAATCGTCTCAAGATTTTCGTGCGTGATCTGCGCTTGCAGCGCGTCACGCAACGGTCCGTCGCCGATGATCTCGCACGTGAAGTGAAGGCTGCGGCTGCGCAGCTCCGCGCAGGCGGCGATGAGATGAGTGAAGCCGCTGAACTCCACGAGCGGACCAGCGCTCAAGAGGCGCACTGCGCCCTGGGAGTAGAGAGGGAACGCGACAGGCGGGAGCGCCTCGAGATCCATGCCGTTGTAGACGCGGACGAACTTCGCCGCCGCCGCCGGATATCGGCTCGCGAGCAGTTCGCGACTAAAGTCCGTCTCGACGGCAACAAATTCCGCGGCCGCGCAAATCTCCCGCAGCAGTTCCGCGCTGCGTGCATCGGATAGAAGTTCCTGCCCTTTCACGGTTACGCTGAAGCGCACGCCCGTGATCTGCTTGATGAACAGCGCGGTATGCGCGGCGTCATCCGCCATGTTCACGTGGAAGTGCTGGATCCCTTCGCGCCGGAACAGCTCCGCGAAGTAGTAGGCGCTCCGCGCGCGCGCCGCCGGCTTGAAGTCGTCGCCGTATTTCCGGTCGTGCTCTTCGACTAACGCTGCCGGCCAGCGGCCATCCGTCCTCGCTTCATCTTCCCAGTGCCCCATGATCGCATCCGGCGGCGCGTAGTGGATTGGCGCGCGCAGACGGAGAGCTTGCGCATGCCTGAGCGTCGTCAGCGGCGGTTCGATCGAGGCGATCAGGAGTGAACGACCGCGCCGCTCGAGCTCCAGCATTTCCGTGTCGCAGTACGTCTGCGCCAGAAGCGGATACCGCGAGTAAAGGTAGGCGAGGCGCACGAGCGAAGGTGGAACACGGAACGCGGCAACGCGAGTTCCGCTTCAGCTGATCGACGCGTCGGCTGTTGGCCTTCGCAGCCGCACGGTCACGAAAACTGGACGTCCTTCCCGGGATCCATCTCGAAGTCGAGCCGCAGCGTGTCGGAGACGTTCGGCTTGATCACGTCCTCGACGAACTTCACGTGGATCGGGTCGTCGGCGTAGATCTCGTACTTGTCCATCGACTCGAAATCGATCGCGACGAAGAAGGGCCATTCCATCTCTTCGTTGATCCGTTTGCCGCACTTGATGCTGAGGACCTCGGGGATTTTCAGCAGCTGCATGCGCGCGTGCATCATCATCTCTTCGACGCGCGCCGGAGTCACCTCCGGCTTCAGCTTGAACAACGAGATGTGGTGCACCATGGGGTGTAAGGATTAGGCGGAAGAGTTCGGCCGCGCAAGCTGGAAACCGGCGTGCACGGGGTGGAAAGACGCGTCGGTTTTGCGCTTTTTTCATCCTCCGGCCCGGGAGCGGGCCCGCGCCAGGCGTGCTGGCTCGCCGGCTCGCAGAGATATACCGCGTTGGGCGCCAACGGCCTTCACGTGTGGAGCCGGCCCGCCCTCGGGCCGGAGGATCAGCGCCACAACGCTCGCGAAACGCCGCTACTTCTTCCAGTCGAGCGCGCCTTTTTTCAGCGCGTAGACGTAGCCGATCATCAGCACCGTCACGAAGCAGAGCATGCTCCAGAGGATCGCCTTGCTCTCGACGATCGACTCCCGGTAAACCACCGCCCACGGATACATGAAGACGATTTCGAGATCGAAAAGGATGAACAGCATCGCCACAAGATAGAACTTCACGCTGAAGCGCGGCTGCGCCTCGCCCTGCGGGAGCATGCCGCACTCGTAGGCGGAGTCCTTGATCGGCGTGCGCTTGCCGGCTTTACCGAGCAGGACGCTGACGATCAACGCGCCGGCAGCGAATCCAATCGCCACCGCGATGTGGAGCAGAACCGGAATGTATTCGCTGAGCATGCCGAGAGTGAATCGGCGCTGGCGGGTTACTTAGCCGCAGCGGCGGTCTTTGCGGCAGCGGCGGCTTTCGCAGCAGCGATTGCTGGGATGTGACCGTTCTGCGGCGCGATCGCCTGCTTCAACGCAGCCGGCAGGCCCTTGTATTTCTTGCCGTCCTTCTTCACGGCGCCACGCGCGACCAGATTTTGAAGCTTCTCATACGCACGGAGGCGCAGCATTTCCTCGCCGCCACTGGCAGCGTTCCGCGCACGGAGATTCTCGTGCACGATGTCGAAGAGTTGCTTGAACTCGAACGAGGCGCGACGGGAAAGCACCGCAACCAGCTCCTCGGTCACGAGGTCAGGAACTCTACGGGAGAATGCGTTTTTCTTCAAAATGGCCATAAGGCGCAGACGATAACATATTTGGGCTACTTGGCAGCAGAATTGTGGGATTTCGGCCAATAAATGGGGCCGAATCGGCTGTTTCGCGCGATTCGGGCGCTCCAAACACGAAGAATTGAGGCGGACGGCGGGGATCGCGCCGTTTTGGCGCGTCGCAAACCCGCTTACGGCTCCTGTTCGGGAGACGGCGAGGGCAGGGGAGACGATGGCGCAGCCGCAGCGGCCGCAGCACCATCCGGCTCGCCAGGGTCGATCGCGCTCGGTGCCGTTCCGCTTCGCATTTGGCCTTGGTAAAACTTCGCTCCGAGTCCCGTGATCGCGGCGAGCCCGATACCGGCATGGTAAATCGACACCGGCCCGACCGACTCCATCCGGTAACCGTCGCCCTCATAGCTTTGCGAGATGACGATCGGACTCAGATGTCGCGTTACCACCTCAGGCGCAGGGACTTTGCTCAGGTCGACCGCTTGTGCGATCGCGGGAACGAACGCCGCGCCCATGACCAGCATGGGACGCAATGTCGCATCGAGTCGGTTGTAGAGCAGCGCAGCGTCGAGATACCAGAAGGTGTGCTGCGGCACCGGGACGAGCGCCTCGGCCGCTTTGAAATTGTCCGCTGTTGCCAGGGTTGAGCGCTCGCTGGAGCGCTTGATCGCCGCCTCGACGGAAACGCGATCGAGCCCGAGCACGGCCACCTTGTGGGTGATGCCGATCGTCGGCGCGACTGGGATCATCGGGTTCGCCGGTGCTTGCGCGTAATAGCGGACACCTTCCTCTTCTGAAGGAACCCACGTCGACTCCTCACCCGCGCCCGCGGTCATCGCCGTCGCGATCTGGTTCGCCTTCTCAGCGTCTTTCACCGGCAATGTCGCGAGCAACGCAGGCAAGCGGGAAGTCGCCGGCCAGTTGCCAATCACGCCGACTTCCGAGCCGAATGCGCTGTTCCACGTCTCGAGCGTGATCCCGCTCGCCGAGAGCGTGCCGAGCATCCGTTGCAACGCCGCCGGAAAGCCGCCTCCGGCCGCCACCGGCGCCGCATTCGGCAGATCCATCTGCTTCGGAAAATTCAGGAAGCTCGCGCCGTAAAGAAACGATTCGCCGGTCGCGAGCGCGAGCGAGGAGCGGGTAAGCTCCGGCGTCTCGTGCATCTTCGGCATCGTCACGACGAGCACGTCGCGGATCTTGCCGGCCTCGAACGCCGTCGCTCCCGCAATGCTCTTGATCTGGCGCAGCGTCGCGGTCTGATCATTCGCCTGCGCATCGGGCGGCCGCTTCGCTGCGAGCCGGCTCATGTATTGATCCAGCCGCCCGTAGGCGAAGAGGGCGTAGGACATCGGGATCTTCTTGAACGCCGCGGCGAAATTTTCCTCTTCGCCGAGCGTCGTCGCGGCCTCGCTCGCGCGTTTCTCCAGCCGATCGAGCAACGCCTTCAGCGTGTCGAGATCGTTCGCGGCGAAGAACCAGTCCTTCGTGTAAACCGTCGCCAGCGTGAGGGCGCCGTCGCTCATCAGCTCGATGCGATTCCGTTCGTAATCGAGCGTCTCGCGTTTTGCCGTCGGCACGCTTTCCTGCGCCTGCGCGCGCCATGACCCGATCACCTTCTCAGCGTCTTCGCGTTCTCCTTTGAACCGGAAGCCGCCTACCATCTTCGGCTGGTCATCCTTCCACGCGGTGATGGCGAAGAACGCGTCGCGCATCTGCAAGGTGGCGAGCTCGTTGATCTTCTGCTGCGCCGTGCCGGTCTGTGGCGCGCGCGAGAGCGGTTTCTGGAGGAACTCCTGCATCGCCGGTTCGCGCCACAGCTTGTAGAGGTCGGTCCCGTGCCACTGCTCGCGGGTCCGGTTGAAATCCGGGAGGTGCACGAAGGCGATCGTCTCGCGCGGCAGCAACGCGGTGACGCTCGAGCTCGCTGCCTTCTGCGAGGTGCCACGCATGCCGAACCAGATGCCGAACGCCGCCGCGACGCCGATGAACAACAGCAGGACAAATCGCTTCATACGGAGGCGCATTGTAGCGCGTGGGCCGCTGCCGCCAACGCTTAAGCTGCAGGCGCGCGACGACATGCCAGCGCGACGCCACAGTCATTCAGCCGCCCCTTGTCATGTCGACCGAAGTGGAGACATCGCTTGCCACCTTCTTCTTCGTTGCTGCCGAAGAAGAGAAAAGTGAGCGATTCCTCCACTGCGGTCGGAATGACAAAGGGACAGCCGGAATGACAAAGAGTCCGCCGCACCCCCGGCGATCAGGCGCGCGGATGGAACTTCCGATGCACCGCTTTGAGCCGCTGCTGATCGACGTGCGTGTAAACCTGCGTCGTCGAGATGTCCGAGTGGCCGAGCATTTCCTGGATGATGCGAAGATCAGCGCCGTTCCCGAGCAGATGCGTCGCGAAGCTGTGCCGCAGCAGATGCGGATAGATGTTCGCTTCCAAACCGGACAGTCGCGCGCGCTCTTTCACGATTTGCCAAAGACGAACAGTTGTGAGCTTCGTTCCGCGCGAAGAGAGGAAGATCTCGCTCCCGGTTTTCGCTTTCACCAGCTTTGGCCGCTCGGCGGAGACGTAGGCCGCGAGCGCCTCGCACGCCTTCCGTCCGACCGGCACGAGGCGCGTCTTATTCCCTTTGCCTGTCACGCGCAGGATCCGCTGTTCCGCGCTGAAATTCTCCAGCCGCGCGTTCGCCAGCTCTGAGATCCGGAGCCCGCTCGCGTAGAGCAGTTCGATGATCGCGCGATCGCGCAGGCCGCGCGGCTGCGTCGTATTGATGCTCTCGATCAACTGCTGCACCTGCAGTTCGTTTAACGTCTCCGGCAGATACCGCTCGATCCGCGGCAGCGTCAGCGTCTCCGTCGGATCGCGCTCGATACGGCCTTTCGCGAGCAGAAAACGGAAGAAGATCTTCAACGCGACGACCACGAGCTTGATTGACGCCGCGGCCAGCCCGCCGTTTTTTCGTGCCGCGAGATAGTCGCTGATCAACGGCATCGTCACCTGCGACGCGGCCGTGATCTCGCGCGTCTTCGCGCACCAGGCGGCGAACTCCGAAAGCGAGCGTCGCGTTGAGAGCTGGTAATTATCCGACAGCCCACGCTCTGTCGCGAGAAAGCGGATAAACAAATCGATCTCCGCTTCCATGCGAAGAGAATCTCCTGAAGCGCGCGCGACCGCAACGCTGCAGCCACGTTGCCGCGTCGACGTGCGGCTGATCGTCTGTAGGGGAACCTGTCAGCTTCCCCAGAGTCCGCTGCCAGCTTCCCCTACAGCACGCAGCGGCAGCGCTGCCGCGCGTTGAAATTGAACAACATGGCCCGCCGCGGCGTCTCACTTTGCGTCCGTGCATCTGCCTCTCACGCGCAGCCGAATCAATCCGAGACATCGGCGCTCGGCATGAGCAGCGATTGACAAGAAGAGAATGAATGTCGGAACGTTAAACACACCACAATGAGCCTCGATTTGAATACGCTGCTAAAGGATTGGGATCACGAATCCGGCGCGATCAAAGTGCGCAAGATTCTCGGCCTCGACGGGCGCGAGAAGCTGCAATTACGCATCGATCTCGGCCTTCTCCAGATGGAGATGAGCGGCCGGCCGGATGGTCATCGTCCGCACAATTGCGAGTCGCTCCTCCAGTATCACCAGCGCCGCGCGGCGCGTTCCGAAGCGCGCGGTGATAGCTACGAGCTGACCTCCGAGCAATGCAGCGAGCTGCAGCAGGAAGGCATCCAGTACTATCACCGCTATCTCAGCCTGTTTCAGATCAACGAATTCCCGGCCGTGATCCGCGACACGCAACGCAATCTCGATTTGTTCGAGTTCGTCTCGAATCACACTGACCGCGACGAGCTGGTCTGGAGCTTCCAGCAGTTCCGCCCGTACGTGTTGATGATGAACACACGCGCGAAAGCCTCGATCCTGCTCAGCGACGGCAAGTTCGCCGAAGCGATGCGCGAGATCGAGCGGGGCCGCGATACGATTGTCGATTTCTTCCAGAGCTCCAACTTCCCGGAGCTCGCGCAAAAGAGTTCCGAGATCGCGTTCCTCGAGGAGTGGCTCGAGGAAGTCGGCTCGAAGCGACCGCTCTCGAAGCTCGAGATCATGCAGCGCGAGATGGAAGTGGCGATCGCGAGCGAGCTCTACGAGCGCGCCGCGGAATTACGCGACGCGATCAAGCTGCTGCAGAAGACGTCGAGCTAGCGCGCGGCCGCGGCACTCACGCCCGCTCTGCTGTACGGAAAGCTGTCAGCCCCAGTTTCTACACGGGTGGGATTGAGACACGGGAAGCTAACAGCTTCCCCTACAGGTACTCGCTCGCCTGTGGTCGATCCGAGGCTACAATCGCTTGGTGTGAGTGATCCGCACCCGAGCTACATCGAGCGAAAGGAACGCTTCGCGCGCAAGATGAGCGGCAAAGCGAAGCCGACGGTCCGCTCGGAGAACCGCCTCCCGCCCGGCCAGCACCTCACGCAAGGCTTTCCCGTGCTCGATCTCGGCATCCGCCCCGACATTTCACTCGAGCACTGGCGCCTGGAAATCACCGGCGCCGTCGAGACGCCGCGATCCTTCACCTGGGAAGAATTCAACGCGCTCCCGCGCTTCGAAGACGTGAGCGATTTCCACTGCGTCACCACCTGGAGCAAATTTGACGTGCTCTGGAGCGGCGTCGCCTTCTTCACCCTCGCCGACGCCGTCCAGCCAAAACCGGAAGCGAAGCACGTCCTCTTCGCGAGCTACGACGGCTACACCACGAACGTGCGGCTCGACGATTGCATGCACGACGACGTCCTCATCGCCACGCACTACGACGACAAACCCCTGACGCGCGAGCACGGCGGCCCCGCGCGTGTCATCATCCCAAAGCTCTACGCCTGGAAAGGCGCGAAGTTCATCCGATCGATTGAATTCAGCGCCGAGGATCGCCTCGGGTTCTGGGAAGTCCGCGGCTACAGCAACACCGCCGATCCCTGGACCGAAGATCGGTTCTCGTAGCGACGGCCTCGCACAAAGGCACAACGTGCCCAAAGGCAGCGAAAGTTGAAGCCGACGCAGACGTTCTATCGGGAACTTTGATGATTCCTCTGTCTCCTCCGTGTTCTGTGTGGTGAATCATTCCCTGTGCCGTTTGTTCTCCTCGCCGTCGTCGCGCTGCTCCCGCTGCTCTTCGTCGTGCTGCTCCCGTTCTCGATCGTGCAACGCTACCGCGTCGGCACGGTGCGGCGCGTCGGCCGCTCCTGGGTCGCATCGCTCAACCTTTTCTTCATCGCGCTCTCCTGCCTGATCTTCCTCTGGGCGTCCGCCGTGATGAACTTCTGGGTTCCAAACGCCTTCCTCTCCGCGCTCGCCGGCCTCGCCGGCGGATGCCTGCTCGGTCTGCTCGGCCTGAAGCTGACCCGCTGGGAGCCGACCGCCCGCGCCCTGCATTACACGCCGAATCGCCCGCTCGTCCTCCTCATCACGATCGGCGTCGCCGCCCGAATCCTCTACGGCTTCTGGCGCGGCTGGGAAGCATGGCGTACAGCCGGAACCGACACCTCCTGGCTCGCCGCGTCCGGCGCCGCCGGATCACTCGCCGTCGGCGCAATAGTGCTCGGCTACTACGTTACCTATTGGGCGGGTGTGGGGCGGCGCGTGAAGCACCATCGCCGGAACAACCGGTGGCAGCGGGTCCGCGCGGCGCGTTGAACTGCTACTGCGGTTGACCCGTCGAAAACGCAAAACGCACCGGCCACAACGGAATGCGCTTCGCGCTCGCGAAGCCGATATTCTGTGTGTTGTTCAGCTCGAACTCGTAGGTGGTCGATGGCTTGAAGTCGTAAGCTAGCGTGAAGCTCTTTCCGTCAGGAGAATACTGGAAACGCGCCTTGCTCAGGTCTACGGGACTCTTGTTCTCCGTCATTACCAAACCGTGCTTTGCCGTCTGCATCGGCCTGTCGAAATTGATCACGACCGACTTCAGCTTCGCCGGATCTATCTGCTGCGCGTTGCCCGCTGGAATGGTCGATAGCGCGCGGGGAGGTGCGTCATCGGGAGCTGGCGCGCCGACTGTTTGAAAGACGAGGTAAAAAGGCGGTGCAGAAACGCCCTTGGTATTCTGAAACCCCACTCCCGCGATACGCTTCTCGTTTAGCGAAAAGACATAGACTTTTCCTGGTTGTAAAGCGGCCTTTGTCGTAAATGTGCGCCGATCGGGACTGATCGATGAATCAGAATCGACCTCTTGAACGACACTGCTCCGTCCGATCCATGCAGTGTACGCCGGACTCATCGCTTGATCAAAACTCACAGAGATTTCCTTTTGAGTTGAGCTGACTCCTGTTTGCCACGCCTTTGGAGTAGTTTCTGTCACCTGCGGCGGGGGTTCTTGAGAAGCTGCGCTCGGAAGCTGTGCCCTCACAAGGGCAAGCGACGCAAAGTACAATGCGAAGCTGAGATTGTATCTTTTCATTCTACGATTGCTCGATTGCCGACAGTCTTGAGTTGAGCTGCTTCAGTTTTAATGACCGTCGATGTTCCGATAACTGACGGCGCCGAGAAAACAGCATCTCGCTGCACAAAACCTTCAGCCAAGTATTCCGCGAGGATCTCGTCGTTCGAATCAACTTCGCCGTTTGGCGGAGTGCCGCCTCGCCGTATATCCTTGATAGCTTGTCCGACATAGAGCACGCGAAATACGTTTCCCCGCGTCGTAACTGATGAGCTGATTTTACGAAATGGCTCTTCGACTTGCATGTCAGAACCGTAGTTTCTGTTCCACTGGCTCTTCGTTGTCGGGGCGGCGCGCAGGACGCTGTAGTTGACTGTCGTTCGATCTCGACCATTCCCGTTTGTTCGAGAGTTTTCGCTTTGGTTGATGAGCCAGCTCATATCGGAAGCGAGTTCGCCGATCGTAAAATAGGGTCGGCGTGGATTGTTGTCGATGGGTGGACTACCGGCTACTCCTCCCGGCCCGCCAGTCGGAAGGGCTGCGACTGCGTTCCTTCGTTGCAAAACTGCAGCTGACAGCGCTGAAATCGCGGTGGTAGTCGTGAGGGGCTGCTTATCGGCCGGTACTCCGTAAAAGAGCGCGGCGACGGCACCTTGATCGTTATTTATACCGTACTGCGTATTGATATTGAGTAAGCCATTGGCGGTGTTTCCAGCGGATATCTTAAAGAGGTCTAAAAGAACATAATCGAACGGCAAGAGCGCGGGATTAGTTTCGGCGGCGGCGGAGGATGCTCGCCGCTTCTGCACGTCGGGCACAATTTCTGTTTCGTTCGTGTTATGCGACCGACCTGCATATTGAAGGTACAGGGTCCGCCACGGGAATTCACATGCTGATATGTTTCCCAGTTCACCGATACTAACCATTGGAGCGTCTCGGTGAGTTAGTAAAGGTCTGTTACCAATGTAGTCATACCAATCAACCGAGTACGCGCGCGAATCCATGTCAGCTTTGTCGTCACCGACGGTCGAATTCGCGATGGCAGGCGTGAACCGCGTAATATCAGTGCGGGTTACATTGTAAAACCGACCCGTGATGACCGACGGGCGATACCTCGGGTCACCAAAGGAAAGCTGGGTGATCGTTCCAGCCGGGCCGACAACTGCCCCGTACGTCGCGCTCATCGATGCTGCCGACTGCCGCGCAGAAAGGAAGTCATTAGGTGTAGGAGACGCATTGGAATACTTCGCCTGCAGCGCGCGCAGCGAAATTTTTACTCTATCAATCAACTCGCCAGTCGGCGCATACACGTCGACTTCAAGTAGACCTGCCTCAAATAGGGTCGGCGACCCTCCTGGGGGGTAATTGAAATCAGCGGTTAGAACAGTAGGAGTATAGAACGACTTCACACCGGCTATACCAATGGCGACGTTATCACCTCCCCATGGCACGGTGCCGTCGGGAATGCCGTTCGCTCCTCCGACAGGTATCTCGAATATCGTACCTTCGTGGTCAAAAAACGCACCATTTTTCGCGATCGTCGGAACTCCTTTGATAGTGATCTTTCCGACCGAAGCACCTAAGCGGAGGTCAGTGTCGAAGAGATTCATGAAGTTGAGCCGAAACTTCATGCTGATTGTGGCCGAGCCTGTATCCGGAGTTGGTCCGGCTGCTTGGTAGATCACATCCACCTCGACAAGGTAAGGGATTTTCTCGATGCCCAAAACTGGATAGCCGGACGGTGTATTCGGGACGGTGCCAGCGTTAGTGGGCACGTTGTCGGAGTCAATGTAGTCGACGATGTTCGCCGCAATCTGAAGTCGGAGGCGCTCGTCATTGAATAGCTGATAGTCTTGCAATGCACCGATCGATGTCGGCCCCGTCCAAGAATCGACGATCCAATCGGCAATCTTCTTTGCTGCGACAGGCGGTGTGTTTGTAGCCACGACACTGTTGAGATCCATTCGTTGCCACCCCCTCGATGTGGTGAGGTCGGCGCGCGAAAGCGCTGTGATTGTGTGCGCGAAGTCAGAAAACGTCGCAGACGAGCCATTCCAATCCGTCAGCAGACCGAGTGTTGTCCTGCTCCCGAACCGGCTGCCGACGCTTCCGACTGCGGCCAGCGCCTTTGTTGCGGGTGCACGACCCGCTCCTGCTGGCAATACACCCGCTGGATCGATCTCCTCGGTCTGTTCTGCAGGACGGGAGGCGGGCGTCGGGCTGGCGAGATCATTGTATCGAATGTGTGCCTGCCCTGTGCCAAAGTTGTTGCCTGCAGTGTTGACATTGATCTTCATGCTTTCGTCTTCGATGAAGAATGCGTAGCGCCCTATCAGGTCGCCGTTGAGATTCCTTACTCGCACCCACTTTCCGAACGCTGATTCGACCGGAAGCGTAGGCTTCACCAGTCGGCCGGCAGCCGTCGAGGAGAGACGCACGACTTGGTTGAAGTCGTAGCTGTTGGCGGCGGTAAAGCCCGGATCACCTAAGTTGAGGGAGCCACCGGGCGGCGGCGCTGGTAGCGGCGTCACTTCAGGCCGGGGGTCCACCTGCGGCAAAGGCGACGTGGCTGTCGAATCGGTTTGGGAGGCGAGCACATCACCGATAACGTTGTCTAAGCGGAGGAAATCATCGGGACTGGTGCTGGAGTCTGGTCTGTAAACCTCTGTTCGGATCGAGGTCGGCGGAGGAGCTGGCGGAGGCATCGCTGTGATGTAGTTACCGCTCTTGGTATGCTCTTGGAGCAGTTTGGCCGCAGCAGCGAGCCCGGATTCCGCGATCATCTTTGCTCTCAGTCGATTCGCATAGATTGAGGAGGTGGACCGGTCCGTGCGCGTTGCGGCGAGATATCCCACGACGAGCACCACGATGAAGGCCATCAACACAAGGGTAATGACGAGCGCGAAACCGGAGCGTGGAGTGAGTGGCTTCATCGATCTAGCGGGCTGGCAGCCGGAAGTCTGCGTGGAACTCCCTCGCTGCGCGCGTGATGGCGTCATCTGAGAGACTGTCCATTCGTGCCAGGGTGCGGTCGTCCACTACTTTCAATCGCAGCACGATCCGACGGGGCGTTTTGCCGACCATAGCAGGAACTGTCCCACCGGAGTTCCAAGTGTCTTCGGCTGGATCTGTTCCGGCGTCGACGTCCTCCTGCGAGTAAGAGCGGATCTCGAACTCAGTCACACCCTGTGCAACGGTCCGCCACTCGGTTGGATCAGGATCGGGGTAGCTGGCGGCTTTATAGCGGTCTGCTGCAGCGACATTCCACGCGCCAGCGCTGTCTTTGAAGCGTCGCTCTAGGCGGCGAGTCGCAGCGTTATGGCGGTAGGCGATGACGCACAAATCCCCGGAGCCCAAGTTCGGGTACGGCGCAACGAAGAAGACGTTCTCTGAGTTGGGCGGTGCTGCCGTGACGTCATCTCCTATGCTGCTGGAGTTTTCGACAAATTCCATGCGACCGCTGGCAGCGACAGCTGCGCTCATTTCATCCGTGATGCGCCCCATCAACTGGCGCGCGGTGGAAAATGTATCGAGACGGTTCCGACCTTGCTGCCACGCATTCAGTGTCGCGGAGACAACATTGACGAGGAGGACGACAAGGATCGTGGTAATCGTTAACGCGAGCAGCAGCTCGACGAGCGTGAAGGCGTGCCGGCGGTTCATGGCGCAGGCACGTTCATGAGGGTGCAGTAGAGGAGTTTGCTCTGGTTCGTAACATTTACAGGATAACGGACCTCCGCGTTAATCACTCTGTCAGCCGGCTCGGGCGGCGGGGGAGTATCGATCGATACATGCAGCTCGTATGCAGCTCCGGGAGTAGTCGCCGTCGCCACTTCTGCCAGGTTCAGATCGTAATAGCGGACATAATTCGCCGTGGGGAATCCTGTGTTGCTGAGGGCTCGCAATCGTTCGAACTCGTTCGCGGCAATCTGAGCGGCAAAGGTCTCATCGCGGGAGCGCTTGCTGGTATCATCGGCGACGGACAGCAGAGCGACAGTCGCGAGGACGGCAAAGCTGACGATTCCCATCGCGAGCACTACCTCGACGAGCGAGAATGCTATCGCGTATCGCCTCTTCGACGGGCTCATTTTGCGAGCGCGCTGCCCGTCAGCGGGTCGATGACGATCCGGTATCGCAGCGCATTGTTCTTGGCTGTCATGTTGCCGTTCCCATCGGGGATGCCGTCGGCGAGAACGAGGACGGCCTTCGGCGAAGTGGGGTTGAGGCTCGTGGAGCCGTTGGGCAGGAATTCTACATAGGCGCCGGTGAAGGTCTGTGCGGCGCCCGAGCCGCTGTTGTCCACAACGGTGTCGTCCTCCTTCCGCGCATCGATCAGGTTTTGCTCTTCGGGAAGAACTGTGATCGCCGGATCGAACGTGGCGGGCTGTGGCAGGCGAGTCCATTTGCCTCTCTGTTTCCAGCTTGGGGTCGCAGCCGTTTTATTGAAGCTGACGGTGGTGAAGCTGCGGAGCGCGAGATCGGAAACATTCGCGCCGAATGCGTCGCCGGTTGGGTTCTTGTCGGGGATCAGAACGCGCGTTTTCGTTCGCTCGGCGATGGCGATTTGCCGCGCATTTTCGAGTTCTGCAGTAAAGAGCCGGGCTGACCCTTCGAGCGAGCGCGCCGTCGCGGGAGCGAGCGCGGGAACGAGGAAGGAAAGCGCAATCGCAATAATCCCGATCACGACCATCAGCTCGAGGAGCGTGAAGGCGCGGGTGGCCGGTTGAACCGGCGCGGGGGCGGGGGAGTTCAAGGGCGGAAAGCGGTCGACGCGAGAATTTTAACGCCGCCGTGGCTCGTGAACAACGGAAGAAATCGTGAATCGAGGTGCTGTTCAGTTGCTGGTCGCCGGTTCGGGGCTGCGCGCGCCAGCGAGGCGGGCGCCGAACCAGGCGAAGGGGAGAGGCAGGAGGATGGCGGCGATCCAGAACCAGATCGGGTGCGGGATCATCACCATGGTCGCGACGCCGCTGCCGATGACGAAGAGCGCGGCGATCAAGGCGCAGAGCATCTTCTGCTCGCGGGAAACCAAGGCCGCGACGAGGCCGCCGACGAATGAACCCGCGCACCAGGCGATGAGGACGGCTACGAGCGAGGCGAGGGGCAGGTTCGCGGCGTTCGCGCGGAGGGATTCGGGATTGGTCGGATCGACTCCGGGGGGCGCTGGAAGAATGAAGTGTCCGACGATTTCCACGAGGAAGACGGTGACACCGGCTGCGACGATGCCGAGGACGACGGCGAGAATATTGCGACCCATGCGGCTGGTTTAGCGAAGTCCACGACGAGAGGCAATTTGGAACCGCAGGCTGCGCTCTGTGGGCGGATCTTAGTTGCAGTTGCCCCTCAGTCGACGCTAACGCTACGGCCTCCCGCCGCTGTTGCGAGACACCCGCCGGCTATGTCGTCCGCGCTGCGATCGGAAACGACGAGGTGAGGGCGCGTACCGCCCTCTAATCGTCGATCTGCTGCCGCGTTGTCGACGGTGCGACATTCGCAGCGAGGAGCAGTTGTGGAGCGGCTGCGGGCGCGGTTCGCGAGTCGAAAATCGAGATTCGGCTCCTCGCGGGGCGACATTTTACGCCCTAAATCCAGCCCGTTCTGGTGGGGGCATGGTTCTAGCTTTTACAGCCCGCGCTGTGCTGGAACACACGTCACTTACAGAGGAGGAACATAGTCAGATCGTCCAAACGATCGAGATGTTTGAGGTCATTACTCAAACGCAACCTGATGACTATCAATCTCTTGAGATTCTCAAGGATGCTTACCTGAAGGTAAAGCAGCCGGAGGAGTCGCTCCGGATTTCGCGGAAGCTGGCCGAGGCGTATTTCAACGTCGGCTCGTACACGCTCGCGATGCAGGAATGCGAGGTGATCCTGATGAAGGAACCGAACGCGCCGGAGATCCTGGCGATGCTCGGCGATATCGAGGGGCGCCTGCAGGCGGCGGGTCACTCGATCGTGGAGTCGAACGCCAAGAATGGCGTGAATGGCCTGATCGCGCCGGCGCGTGGCAGTGGCAGCGGCAGCGCGGAGGGCGGCCTCGTCGACATCCAGAGCAAGGCGCGCGCGCCGCAGCTGCAGGAGCGCGGCGATGATCAGCTCGCGAAATTTTTAGTGATGCAGCAGCTGGTCGCCGAGGAGGAGATGGCAGCGGCGCTCGACACCGTGAACCACCTGAACAAGGACCTCACGGGGCAGGCGCTGGGGGCGTCTTTGCTCGACAAGATTTACCGGCAGGAGACGGATCGTCTCGATGCCGCGCTCTCGCAGTTAATCGACCGGACGAAATTCGCCTACGTTCCGCTGGAGTATTACGACGTCGATCGCCAGGTCGCGCGGATGCTGCCGGACTACCTGACGCTCGGCCGGCTCTTTGTGCCGTTCGATTTGATCAGCCGCACCATCATGGTGGCGTGCTGCAATCCATTCGATGCCGCGGGCCGTGACGCGGTGCAGCAATCGCTCGATTACACGGTCTCGTGGTACCTCGCGCGCCCGGGCGCGATCATCAAAGCTTTGCAGGATATCTACCGACTGGAGACGCGCGCTTGAGCGCGATCGCGATGAGAAGCAAATCATTCGCGGAGCGCATCGCGGACGTCCTGATCGAGGACGGTCTGCTGCTGCCGAACCAGCTCGAAGAAGCAGTCGGCTTCCAGCAGAAAGAGGGCGGCCGTCTGCTCAAGATCCTGACGGATAAACAATTCGTCACGGATCAGGACATGGCGTTCAGCATGGGGCGCTGCCTGAACACGCCGCCGATCAATCTCCCGAAGCTGCGCATACCGGAAGAGATCATGTCGCTGGTGCCGAAAGAGATGGCAAAGGCGAACAAGCTCGTCCCGATCGCCCGCCTTAACGGCAAGCTCTTCGTGGCGATGGCGGATCCGACGAACGTCCTCGCGCTGGACGACGTGAAGCGCCGCGTGCGGCTCGATGTCGTCCCGATGATCGCCACGGAAAAGGCGGTGGCGGACGCGCTCGCTGGCATTCATGCCGGCGGCGCGAGCATGAGCCAGACCTTCAAGCAGGTCGCCGAAGACGTTGCGAAGGAAGCGGAAGTCGAAGTTCAGAGTGCAAAGCACGAAGAGATCGACATCGATCAACTCGCGGGCAAAGGCACCGATGACGCGCCGGTCATCAAGATCGTGAACCTGATCCTGGTGCAGGCGATCAAGGAAAAGGCGTCGGACATTCACATCGAGCCGTTTCAGCGCTCGCTGAAGTTGCGCTACCGCATCGATGGCGAACTCGTGGCGGCCGAATCACCGCCGAAGGCGCTGCAGCTCGCGATCACATCGCGCATCAAGATTCTCGCGGGATTGAACATCGCCGAGCGGCGCGTGCCGCAGGACGGACGTTTCCGCATCAAGGTGCTCGGCAAGGAAGTCGATCTCCGTATTTCGATTCTTCCGACGGCGCACGGCGAGAAGATCGTTATCCGTATTCTCGACAAGACGGCGCTCACCGGGTCGATCGACCAGATGGGCATGGATGACTCGACGCTCGAGAAGTTCAAGAAAGCCATCGACGCGCCCCACGGGATGATCCTCGTCACGGGGCCGACCGGTTCCGGTAAAACGACGACGCTCTACTCCGTGCTGCAGGAGCTGAACAACCCGCAGTACAACATCGTGACGGTCGAGGACCCGATCGAATACGAGCTCGCGGGAATCAACCAGGTGTCAGTGCGTTCGGACATCGGTCTCGATTTCTCGGCCGCGCTCCGCTCCATCCTTCGTCAGGATCCGGACATCGTCATGGTCGGTGAAATTCGTGACAACGAAACCGCCGACATCGCCGTGAAAGCGGCGCTCACGGGTCATCAGGTGCTGTCGACGTTGCACACGAACGACGCCGCGGGCGCAATCACGCGTCTCGACGATATGGGCATCGAGCCGTTCCTGATCTCGAGCTCCGTCATCATGGCGTGTGCGCAACGTCTCGTTAGGCGCATCTGCACAAACTGCCGTGAGGAGTTCATCCCGGAGCAGGAAATTTTCGAACGGCTTGGCCTGGAGCAGACCGAAGGCGCGGTGTTTTACCAGGGCGCGGGGTGCGATCGGTGCAAGCAGCGCGGCTATCTCGGCCGTGTCGCGTTGATCGAAGCGTTGCCGGTGAGCGAGACGATCCGGCGTCTGATTATCAAACGCGCCTCGTCCGCCGTGGTGAAAAACCAGGCGGTGAGTGAAGGCATGAGAACGCTGCGCATGGTCGGAATCGACAAAGCGCTCGAGGGGATCACGACGCTCGAGGAAGTCTGGCGCGTGACGGCGGAGGACCACTAAGCGATGACGATTCCATTCCTCAGCTTCTTCAAGAAGAAGGCGACGAAAGAGCAGCCGACGGAGGCGCCAGCGCCCGTCGCTCCGATCGAAAAGCCGAGCAGCGAACGCCTGAGCAAGACGGTGATGCCGAATGCGACTCGCACCGTCGGGAACCAGGAGCCGTTCTCCGGCCATTTCTCGTCATCAGCGATGCCATCGGCTCCGGCGCCTTCTGCGCCGCGGACGATTTCGTTTGGTTCGTCCGGACCTGCGGAACGCCAGGGGCTGCCACCGGCGGTCGCGCTGGCGCTCGAGCCGACCGTCGAGCGGGCAATTTCGCTAGAGCTGTCCGACGTTGTGAGTCATCTGCCCGCGGGAATGGTGCGGCCGTTGCAGAATGGCGATACAGCCCGTCGGGTCTTGCTCAAGGCATCTGAGCTCGAAAAAGGAATGGCTCGCGGCAAGCCGACCGTTTCGCTTACGAGCATCTTCCAGCAGGTCCCCGAAATCTTCACGCGCCAGATCGCGGCGTCCGACCAGACGCAGGTGCATTTGCCGATGGAAAAGGTGCTGGAGCAATTCAGCAATCTCCAGACACGGCCGGATCAAGCCGATGCGCAAGCGGTTCCGTACGTCGAGACGCCGTTCCTGAAAGTCACGCTCGAGGATGACTTGAAATTCGGCACCAAGACCGAGGTGCTGAAAACCGGCATCTTGCCGAGGGTGCGTCTCGAGCCTGCCACGGCTGAGTCGATCGCCGCGGCCGAGCCGGAGCCGGCAGCGGCGGCGAGATTCGCGATTCCGGCTACGCCGACTGCGCCGGTTCCTCTGCGCGTGCAGGTGCCAGCGGAGCCGACGAGCAATGGCAATGGGCACGCTAGCGGCAACGGCGTTGTCAACCGCGGCAACGACCACGCTGCGCCCACGGCGCCACCGCCGGCAGAGCCGAAGCCAGCCTCGCCCGCGCGGATCCCTTTCAAACTTACACCGAACGGAACGGACGTGCCCGCCTCTGAGAGAGTTCCAGCCTCAAGTGGGCCGTCCGTTCCGACAACTGCTCCGGCGCCGGCTGCAAAGCCCGCGCGGATCCCTTTCAAAGTCAGCGCGCCGGACGAAGAGGCCGCTCCGAAAGGCGAGCCGTGGATCACAAAAGAAAGCCTCGGCGAGGGGGCTGACGCTGCTGCCGAACCGATGGCAGCGCGGGTGCCGGTCGTCATGCCCGCGCCACAGCCCGCGCAGCCGGCTCATCTGAGCGTCGTGCTCGCGCTGAAGCCGATCTTGCACAGCTTGCCGCCTTTCCAGCTCGTCGGCGACATCAACGCGGTGCCGAAAGATGCGCGCGTCGAGCTGCCGTTCGCGTTGATCGAGCCGCAACTCGCATCCGGCAGGATCGCATTGCAGCCGAAGGATTTTGCGAAGGCGCTGCCGGAGGAATTCCGCTCGCTTTTCAATGCCGAAGAATCGGCGGCGACGGTCTCGCTGCCGCTGCAGGAAGTGCTGAAGAATCTGCCGAGCACGACGTTGCGGATGCGCGACGATCAGATCGAGCAGGAAAAGGGCGAGAATTTTGCGACGCCGTTTTCCGCGAAGGCGGAAGAAGACGCGAAGCGGTTCAACATCTCGGGCACACCAGTCGCGAAGCCGATCGCCGCGCCCGAGCCGGAACCAGTCGCGCCAGTCGTTGCCGAGCCGACCGCTCTAGCGACGCCCGCGCCGATCGCGATGCCGACGATCGCCGCGCCTGAGCCGGTGGTGCCTGCGCCGATCAACATCGTTCCCGATGTTGCCGAGCCAGAACTCGAAGCGACGCCGGAAGAACACGCAGCCGAACCGCCGACCCGCACCGCGCTGCAAACGGCATTCGATACCGACGAAGAACTCGACGCGAAAACCGTGGTCGCTCACGTCGGCAAAATGGCGGGCGTGAAAGCCTGCGCCATCATGTTCGGCGACGGTCTCAGCCTCGCCGGCAACCTGCCGGAAGAATACGAAGCGGATGGCCTCTGCGCGATGGCCCCGTCACTCCTCCAGCGCATCGAAAACCACATGGTCGAGACGAAGCTCGGCGCGCTTCGCGCCATGACGCTCTCCTGCTCGAAGGCCGCGGTCACCTTCTTCATGCACGACAATCTTTGCCTCGCCGCGCTCCACTCGAAAGAGGAGCTCGCCTCCGATGTTCGCGAACGTCTCGCCCGCGCCGTGCACGAGCTCTCGAAAAAATATTCCAACCCCGCCTAGGACCCTTCCCGAATGTCGATCATCAATTACGCCAGCCGCGAGATTCAGTTCAAAATCGTTTACTACGGCCCTGCGCTGTGCGGTAAGACGACGAACCTCGGTTACATTCACCAGCGCATTAATCCCGAGAACCGGGGCGATCTCGTCTCACTGGCGACTGCGGCTGACCGCACGTTGTTCTTTGATTTTCTCCCGCTGAATGCGGTCGTGATCAAAGGCTTCGTCACGAAATTTCAGCTCTACACGGTCCCCGGTCAGGTCATCTACAATGCGACGCGGCAGCTAGTCTTGCGCAGCGTCGATGGCGTTGTCTTCGTGGCTGATTCGCAGTGGGAGAAGATGGAGGAGAACGTCGAGAGCTTTAAGAACCTCGAGGATAACCTGGCGAAGCAGAACATCTCGTTAGACGAGATCCCTTACGTCATTCAGTACAACAAGCGCGACCTCGAGAACATCGCGCCGGTCAACTACCTCGAATACGTCCTGAACAATCGGAAGAAGCGTGTGCAGAGCTTCGAGGTTGTCTCGAGCACCGGGCAGAATGTTTTTGCCTCGCTGAACGCCGTATCGCAGATCCTGCTGCACAAGTTCAGCAAGCAAAGCGACGTGCCGCCGAAAACGGCGCCCGCACCGGTCGCAATCCCGATCGAACAAACTCCGGCGCCGAAGCATGGAGCTGCCGTATGAACGCAATTCCCTGCCTAACGATTGAAGATGTCGCCACGCTCGATGGCGTGCTCGCGGAGTTCCTGAAGAAATCGGAAGCCGAGCTGACGGTCGTCATCGACCGCGGCGGCAACGTGATCTCGCAGTATGGTGACATGACGGTGATGGACGTGACGATCATCGCCGCGCTCGCCGCCGGGTCATTCGCCGCAACGAAAGAACTCGCGCGCCGCATCGGCGAGGTGGAGTTCAACGCGCTCTATCATCAGGGCAACGGCAATCACATTTTCATGAACTCGGTCGACGACGACACGATCATGATCACCGTCTTCGGCAGACGAACGACGGTGGGATTGGTGCGGTTCTATTCGGTCAGCACTGCACAAGCTGTCGGTGCGCTGTTGAAGAGCCTGTCGCGTGAAGGGCACGGTTTCCACTTCGACGCGTCGGACATTACGGCGACGCCGGTTTTCGCCGAGTAACGCACAGCGCCGCGCGTATCGTCGGTGTTGTAGCCGCACGACAGTTCTGTAGGGGAAGCTGTCAGCTTCCCGAGTATGTCGCCATTCAAACTGGGGAAGCTGACAGCTTCCCGTACAGGCGCCGATCGTTCAGCCGCGGTTTAGCCGGCGTATTCGCTTACTACGAGCGTGGCGTTGTGGCCGCCGAAGCCGAAGGAGTTGTTCATCGCCACCCGCACCTTTCGTTCTTTCGCGACGTTCGGCGTGTAGTCGAGGTCACATTCCTCATCGGGATTATCGAGGTTGATCGTGGGCGGGATGACGCTGTCGCGCATCGCCAGCGCGCACGCTGCCATCTCAACTGCGCCGGCGCCGCCTAACAAGTGACCCGTCATCGATTTCGTCGAGCTGACGGAGAGTTTCTTCGCGTGATCACCGAACACTGTTTTGATCGCGCGCGTCTCGCACAGATCACCGAGACCAGTTGAGGTGGCGTGCGCGTTCACGTAATCGACCTGCTCAGGGTTCATGCCGGCGTGCTTGAGCGCCATCTCCATTGCGCGCACGGCGCCTTCCCCGTTGGGTGGTGGCGCGGTCATGTGATGCGCGTCCGCGGAAAGACCGTAGCCGACCAGCTCGCAATAGATCTTCGCCCCGCGCGCTTTCGCGTGTTCCAGCTCCTCGACCACCACGACGCCGGCGCCTTCGCTCATCACGAACCCGTCGCGATCACGATCCCAGGGTCGCGAAGCGCGCTCCGGATCATCGTTGCGCGTGCTGAGGGCCTTCATCGAAGCAAACGATGCGAGCCCAATCGACACGAGCGACGCCTCCGATCCGCCGGCGATGAAAACGTCCGCGTCGCCAAATTTGATCATCCGCCACGATTCGCCGATAGCGTTGTTCGACGTCGCGCAGGCGGTGACGATGCAGAAATTCGGCCCCTGGAGTCCGTACTCCATCGAAATCAACCCGCTCGCCATGTTGCTGATGAGCATCGGGATCGTGAACGGTGACACGCGGCCCGGTCCTTTATCGACGACGTTTGTGTGCTGATCCTCGAGCGTCTTCAGCCCGCCGATGCCGCTGCTGACGATCACACCGAAACGCTCGCGGTTCGTTTTCTCGGGATCGATGCCGCTGTCTTCCTTCGCCATCTTCGCAGCCGCCATCGCGAGCTGCGCATAGCGGTCGGTGCGCCGCACGTCCTTTGGGTTATTGAAGAAATTCTTCGGCTCGAAATTCCGCACTTGCCCGGCGATCCGGCAATCATATCCAGTCGTGTCGAACGCATCGAGGAGGCTGATGCCGCTGACGCCGTTCTTCAGATTTTCCCAGAAGGTCGGCAGGTCGTTCCCGATGGGAGTGACCACGCCGAGCCCGGTGATGACTACTCTACGATGGTTCATTGTGGGAGTGAGACCTGTCACCCATCACCGATCACTTGTCACTTTCACTTTCCGATCACCGCGTGCCCATGCCGACGCTTTGCACCGACTGGAAGAGCTTGCCTTCGGTTTTGATCGACGGGGCGATGATGATTTCGGTCTGCTGGAATTCGGAGATGTTGCACGCGCCGACGTTGCCCATGCAGGTGGTGATCGCGCCGACGAGGTTCTGGCTGCCGTCGTCAACTTCCGCCGGGCCGAAGAGGATCTGCTTCAGGGAACCGGTCGCGCCGACTTTGATGCGCGTGCCGCGTGGCAGGTTTGCGTGCGGCGTGGCCATGCCCCAGTGGTAGCCTTTGCCCGGAGCTTCATACGCTTTGGCGAAGGCGCTCCCGACCATGACCGCATCGGCGCCGCAGGCGAAGGCTTTGCAGACGTCGCCGCCCTTGCTCATGCCGCCGTCGGTCAGAATCGGCACGTAGCGCGAGCTCTTCTTGAAGTAAGCGTCGCGCGCGGCCGCGCAATCGACGGTCGCGGTCACCTGCGGCACGCCGAGACCAAGGACGCCGCGTGACGTGCAAGCCGCGCCGGGACCGACGCCGATCAGCACTGCTGCTGGTCCGCATTCCATGATCGCGAGCGTCACGTCATACGTGACGGTGTTGCCGACTATCACCGGGATTCGCATGTTCTTGCAGAACTTCCGGAGGTCGAGCGATTCATATTCGGTCGAGATGTGCTCGACTGTCGAGACGGTGCTCTGCACCACGAAGACATCGGCGCCGGCTTCCTGCGCGATCGCGCCGAAGCGCTCTGCTTTCTGCGGGATCGAACTGACAGCGGCAATCGCTCCCGCGTCTTTCAACTGCCGAACACGCGCGGCGATTAGGTCTTCCTGCACCGGCTCGGTGTAGATCTTTTGCAGCAGTCCGGTGACTTCGGTCTTGTCCGCTTCGACGATCTTCAGCAGGACTTCATCCGGATTTTTGTAACGCGTCTGAACGCCTTCGAGATTGAGCACGGCGAGCGCGCCGAGTTTGCTCATCTCCGCCGCGAATTTCACATCGACGACGCCGTCCATCGCGCTGGCGAGGATCGGGATTTTGAACTCGAGTGGCTCCTGGTCGCGCCGCGGCAATCGCCAGGTGGTGTCGACTTCGTTCGGGTTCACCGTTTTGAAGCCGGGGACGAGCGCGATTTCATCGAAGCCGTAGGTCACGCGCGCTTTGCGATTTCTGCCGATCCACATTCCCATAAGATTAAATAGTTTCGGGTTTAAGACGTTCGTTCAGGCTCCCACAACGTGGGCACCGCGGGAGCAACACGGGCGTTCGATCTTCGAACTCGAAGGCGCAGATCACACAGCGCAATCGATAGCGCAACGCGCGGCGTTCGCGCCGGCGGCGGTTCCACTCACCCACTATCCAGAGGAGGAAAACCGCCGCAAGAAAAACCAGCAGATAGATCGTGACGAGGGCCGCGAGGCTGACGCGAATCACGGCGCGGGCGACTCCGCTGAAGTGGTGCGCGGCGGCGCGATGTCGTTGCCCCATTCGACTGTCGCCGTGGTCCAAACCAGCCCGCTCTCCGCGGCCGGATTGCGGTTTCCGATTTCAGGAAATCGGCAGAGCAGGAGGTACCGTCGCGCCTGTTCGTCGAGCGATCGATCGCCGGACGACTGTTGCACGAGACAATAACGAACGTCCCCGCGCGGGCTGATCGCGACGCGGAATTGAGCGGCTTGCGGGAGCTCCTTCGGCGAGGCAGTGAACTGCAGCGGCGGCACATGAGCAACGCCGAGCGCGTTCGCGTCAGTCGCGAAGGTGATACTGGTGCGCGTGAGGCCAGCTGGCGGCGGCGCGGGCGCCCGCGGGAGCGGGACCGGACCTGGAGGTCGCGAGCTTGGAATCCGGAGGTCAGGTTGATACGGCGGCAGCTCTTTTAGGGCGGGCTGGCGGTTCAGATAAGTCGGCACGTGGGATGGTGTCGGTGGCGTGAACGTGGCCGCATCCGGTTCGCGCTGCGTCGTCGAAGCGAGCGCCGGATCTTCCGCTTCGATCCAGCGCAACAAGAGGCGCCCCTCTTCTGTATCCGGCGTGATGAGATTCACCCGTGCCGGCGGCGGCAGTAGCGCGACCGTGGGCGGATAGACGATCTGAAACACATAAAAGCAGAGCCCATGCAGTACCGTCGACGCAATGATGAAGCTGATGAGCGAAACCTTTCGACCACGTCGCGGGCTCCAATTGAAGATCGGCGTGAACTCCGCCGGGCTCGCAGATCGCGGCGTCATTTTGCCGGAGTCGGAGCAGGCGCCGTTGCGAGCGAAACCGAAGTGATTCCGTGCTCGAGTGCCGCATTTGTTACCGCCACCACGAGCTCGTATGGCGTGAGCCGATCGGCCTTGATGATGACCGGTCGGCCGTCGTTTTTCGCCGCGTCGAGCAACGGGCCAAGCTGATCGACGGCCAATTTTTGATCGCGGAAGTAAACGGCCGGCACCGCGCCGCCGGTGATGCTGATCACCTGCGGATTTACCTGCGGGCCAAGGGTGAAACGAGACAACGGCAGCGAGACGGCGATCCCCGGCTGCAGAATAAAATTCGTGCTGAGTAAAACGAAGAAGATCAGCAGAAACACGACGTCGATGATCGACACGACACCGAGCCAGCCGAAGTGATAATCCTTCGTGCGGCTGAGCTTCATGGGGGACTGATCAGCGACCAGCGTTGATTGATAAGCGCCGCGTCTGCTCGGCGATCAGCGATCACTAATCACTTCCTTCGGCTGCTGGAAGGTGATGATATCGCTAGGGCTCGGCTCCACGTCTGTCAGCATGTGGACGACTTCGATTCCGGCGCGTTCCATCTCGTGCATGATCCGGTTCACACGCGAAGAGAGATAGCTGTAGGCCACGAACGTCGGTGTCGCGACGACAAGACCTGCCGCGGTCGAGAGGAGGCTCTTGTAGACGCCGCTGGAGAGCTCCGTCACCGTCGCGTAGCCGCCATTCGAAGAGATGGTGCCGAACGCGTCGATCATGCCGGCAACCGTCCCGAGCAGGCCGAGCAGCGGAGTGAGAAATGCGATCGTCGCGAGGACGCCAAGGAATCGCTCCAGTTTCGGCACTTCCAATTGCCCCGCTTCCTGCACGATCTCGCGCAACTCCGAACGCGGGGAATCGTGGCGAATGATCGCCGCGTGGATGACACGCGCGACCGGACCCGGTGTCCCTGCGGATTCGTGAAGCGCTTCGGCGAACTTGCGTCGCGCGATCAGATTCGAAAGACCCTGCAGGAATTCGCCGACGAGGATGGACGCCCGATGAAAATAAAGCAGCCGCTCGGCGAAGACAGCGATCGAGATGATGCTGCAGACGAGGATGGGCCACATCAGCAGCCCGCCCTTCTGGATGTAATCGATCATCCTGAGGTTTCTTAGCGCGTTTGCGGGGAGTAGCAAGCTGCTGGTCCGTCGGCACCGAGCGGCGGCCCGCTTTCGGTGCGCGCGCAAGACTGCTGAGCTGTAGCGACGGCGCTCTGTCGCCGTGCGACGCGTGGCTAAAGGCGAAACGAGCGCAGGACGTTCAGCGCGTGATCGCAGCTGGCGCTCGGGTTTTTCTCAACGCGCCGAAACGGCGACGGAGCGCCGTCGCTACAAGGCCACGCGCGCGGACGCGGAGCAGGCTACGGCTGATTCTTCTTCGCGGCGGGTACGGCTCCCGAGCTTGACGACATCTCCAACGCAGCCGGTTTTGTCTTGCCGAGGAGCTTGCCGGCGCCATCGAACACTGAGTAACCCGCCGGTTTGCCGGCGCCGTCGTAGGAATAGACGAGCTTCATTAGCACGACATTGTCGCGTGAGAGCCGCGTCTCCTCCGCGAGGCGTCCCGACGGATCGTATTTGTACTTCGTCCGGAACTGAAACTTGTCACCCGGGCCGAAGACCTCACCGCTCTCATATCGCCCGAGGTCGTCGAGCCTGTAGTTGATCTTGCTGGTCACCTTGCCGCCACTCGTGGTGGTGGCGATCGCCGTTTTGCTCACCGGATCCGTCTGGTAGGCGGTTTGCGTCCCGTCGTTGTTCTGGGAAACGGTCACGCGGATCGCGTCGCCCGGCGCGTTGGCTTGAAGCTGCGCAGGCACCGCCGGAACGATCGCGCAACAGGCGAGCAGAACTAGGAAGCGCGTGGCGAACATGCCCCGACAGTAACGGCCGCAAAATTCCCTGCCAACAGCCATTAATTTCGTTGACCCTTGGTACGGGAAGTGGTTAAAAGTGGGGCGGAGTGGTTTAAATTGGTTAAGTCCTCCACCGGCGCATGGACCACGATTCGCAACCTCAACCTTTCTACGCCGGCGAGTTCCGTCACGCGATCGATGAGAAGAATCGTCTCACGATTCCGTCGCGCTGGCGAGCGGGCGAGGCCGAGGAATTCATCATCGTTCCCGAGGCGAAGCTTCAATTTCTCGCCGTCATGTCACCCGCGGAGTTCGCCCGCATGAGTGCCGAAGTGGAGCGCAATCCAGCCGTCCAGCCGCGCGAGGCTCGCATCGCATTGCGCCACCTCCACGCGCGCGCGCAACACGGCAGCGCCGACAAGCAGGGCCGGCTGGTGTTGCCCGAAGAACTTTGCCGCCAGCTCGGCCTCAAAGGCGAGGTCGCGCTCGTCGGCGGTCGCGGGCGCTTTGAAATTTGGAACCTCCAGAAATGGAAGCAAGCCGCGGAATCCGAAGCGGCCACCTACCAGCACGTCGCGGATACGATCGGTCTCTAACCCCACCACTATGTTAACTGACGCAATGATTTGGGAACGGCGCGCTTGGTTCGCCGCGACTTCGCTGATTGAAGAAGAAGAGGAGGCGGCGCAAATGGAGGACGATTTCACCTATCACCGGCCGGTGCTCGCGAGTGAGACGATCGAGCTGCTCGCGCCCCGCGCGGGTGCGCTCGTCGTCGACGGCACTTGCGGCGGCGGCGGACACTCGGAGCTGATTCTGCAGAAGGGCGCTGACGTTCTCGCGCTCGATCAGGATCCGGACGCGATCGCTTATGCGAGCGAGCGGCTCGCGGAATTTGGCGGCCGCGTCACGCTCGCGCAGGCAAACTTCCGCGACGCGACGAAGGTGCTCGACCAGCTCGGCATCACGGGTATCGACGGCGCGTTGCTCGACCTCGGCGTCTCGTCGCGTCAGCTCGAGAACGGCGACCGCGGCTTCAGCATCATGCGCAATGGCCCGCTCGACATGCGCATGGATCCGCGGCGCGAACTCACGGCCGCCGACATCGTCAACACCTACAGCGAAGAAGATCTCACGCAGCTGTTCCGCGACCTGGGCGAAGAGCCGTCCGCCCGCCGCATCGCCAGCCAGCTCGTGAAGCAACGCAAAACGGAGCCATTCCGTGAGACGGTGCAGCTGGCGAAGGCGATCGAGAAGATCGTGACGCGTCACGGCCGCCGTCATCCGGCGACGCAGGTGTTTCAGGCGCTCCGCATGGAAGTAAACGACGAGCTCCGCGCGCTCGAAGACGGTCTGCGCGCGTTGATTTCACGCCTCGAATCTGGCGCCCGCATCGCGGTCATCACCTTCCACTCGCTCGAGGATCGGATCGTGAAGAATTACTTCCGCGACCACAGCCGCGAATTTCTCGACCGCCCCGAATGGCCGGAGCCGCGGCCGAATCCAGACTACGAGCTCCGCTCGATCACCGGAAAGCCGGTCGAACCCAGCGCCGAAGAGCAGCGCCTGAACCCGCGTTCCCGCAGCGCGAAACTGCGCGTCGCCGAGAAAATCTGATGCAACGCCACCGCCGCCAGCAATTCAACGCCATCAACGTCGCGTCGCTCGCGCGGTCGATTGTCATCACCGGATTCCTCGCAGTCGTCGGGCTGATCTACGTCTACCTGACGGTGCAGCTCTACCATCTTGGCGATCGCAAAAAAGCGCTCGAGAAAGAGATCGCGAATCTCCGCGTCGAGAACGACGTCGCGAATGTGCAGATCGCCACCCTCACTTCGCGCCAGGCGTTGCAGCGCCGCCTGAAGGAGGGCTACCTCAAGATGGTGCCGATCTCTGAGACGAACATCGTCCGTTTGAACCCAGCGAGCAGCGTGCCGCAGGAAGACGCCGTCCAGCCAGTCGTCAATCAACGAACCGGCAGATGAAATGGAACAGCCGAACACGCTGCGCGATCATTTGCATCGCGTTTACCGCATTGTTCAGCGCGTTCTCGTTTCGGCTCGTTTATCTGCAAGTCATCAAGCACGGGGAATACTCGGAGCTTGCGGCTGAAAAACACGGCTTCCGCCAGACGATCCACGCCGAGCGCGGCGCGATCTACGACGCGAACGGCGAGGTCCTCGCGCACAACGTTCCCGGTGAGACTGTCATCGTCGACGGCAGCCTCGTAAACAACGCCGACGCGCTCGTTCCGTTACTCGCCGAGACGCTGAAGATGCGAGCGGGCGAGCTGGCGGAGAAGGTCATTACCGATCGCCGTTACGTTGTCTTAAAGCGCCAGGTCCCGCAGGAAATCACGAACGAGCTGCGACAGAAATTGCGCGAGGGGAATCTGAAAGGCGTGCATTTCGAGCGCGATGCCACGCGCGTTTATCCGAATGGCTCGATGCTTTGCCACGTCATCGGGTTCACCGATTTCGATCATCGCGGCATCCAGGGCGTGGAGCTGTCGATGGAGCAGTACCTGCACGGGCAGGATGGGTTCCGCTTCATCGAACGCAATCGCGCCGGCCAGGAACTCGTCCCGTATCGCGGACAGGAGCGCGCGCCGCGTGACGGCTACCGCGTTAATCTCACGATTGACCTCAATCTCCAGAACATCGTCGAGAACGAGATCGATGTCGCGATGCGCGAATACTCGCCGGAGAAGGCGACGATCATCCTCATGCGGCCCGACACCGGCGAAGTCCTCGCGATGGCGAACCGTCCGCATTTCGATCTGAACCAGCGCTCGGAGGCGAAGCCCGAGCAAATGAAGAACCGCGCCATCATCGACATGATGGAACCCGGCTCGACCTTCAAGATCGTCACCGCCGCCGCGGCCTTGAACGAAAGGAAGGTCAAACCCGACAGCTACGTCTTCTGCGAGAACGGCGTCTGGAATTACGGAGGCCGGCCGCTCCACGATCACCACGGTTACGGATCGATGAGCGTCCAGGACGTTCTCATCAAGTCGAGCAACATCGGCGCCGCGAAACTCGCGCTCTCGATCGGCGAGCAGAAGTTCTACGAATACATCCGCCGCTTCGGCTTCGGCGAGCGCACCGGCATCGAGCTGCCGGGTGAAATCCCGGGCGTCATTCGCTCTCCGCAATCGTGGAGCAAGATCTCGATCACCCGCATCCCGATGGGCCACGAAGTCGGTGTCACACCGCTGCAGATGACCGTCGCGATGGCGACGATCGCGAACGGCGGCAAACTCATCACGCCGCGAATCGTGAAGTCGATCACCACCGCCGAGGGCAAAACGATCGCCGAGTTTTCGCCCAACATCTTACGGCAGGTGGTCTCGCCCGAAACGGCCGCGCAGGTCAGCAAAGCGCTCGGCGGAGTCGTCGGCGAAAAAGGCACCGCAAAGCTCGGAGCGGTGCAGGGATTCGAAGTCGCCGGCAAGACCGGAACCGCGCAAAAAGTCGGCCCGAAAGGCGGCTACGAGACAGGCAAATACGTCGTCTCATTCTCCGGATACATGCCGGCTGACGATCCGAAGTTCGTCATGCTCGTCGTGCTCGACGATGCGAAAACCAGGCCGGGCGAGCTGAACTACGGCGGCACCGTCGCCGCGCCTATCTTTTCACGCGTGGCGGAAAAAGCCGCGCGTTATCTCGACCTTGAGCCGCATGAGGAAATCCGCAAAGCGGTCCCGGTGGGGCAAGTCGCCTTAACCAAGACACCGTCTCGCCGTTGAGCGCAGCCCGATCGCTTGCCTAGACCTCATGCTGCTCAAAAACCTCCTCGCCTCCGTTGCAACGCAGGGGGTCGCCGGCCCGACTGATCGGCAGGTGGAGAGCGTCGCGTACGATTCGCGCCGCGTGCAGAAGAACAGCCTCTTCGTCGCGTTGCGCGGCGAGAAAAGCGACGGGCATCAGTTCATCGATCAAGCGATCGAACGCGGCGCGACGGCGATCGTCAGCGAGCGCGATGAGAAGAACCCGCGCGCGACGTCGATCAAGGTCGCGAACTCGCGCACCGCGCTCGCCGATATCGCCGCCGCCTTCTATCAACACCCGACGCGCCGGCTGAAAATGGCCGCCGTCACCGGAACGAACGGCAAGACGACGACGACGTTCCTCATCAAGCACATTGCCGAGAAAGCGGGCCTGCGGTGCGGTCTCATCGGCACCGTTCGTTATGAAATCGCGGACCGCGTTCTGCCGTCGGTGCGCACGACTCCCGAAGCGCTCGAGTTGCAGGAGTTACTCGCGCAGATGCTGAACGCCGGGTGCAAAGCCGCCGCCATGGAGGTCTCCTCGCACGCGATTGCGCAGGAGCGCACCCGCGGGCTCGAATGGGACGTCGCCGTCTTCACGAACCTCACGCAGGACCATCTCGATTTTCACGGCACGATGGAGAAGTACTTCGAGTCGAAGCTCCAGCTTTTCACCGGCCTTGCGAAACAGGAGCGCAAGAAGAAGGCCGTCGCGGTCGTGAACCTCGACGATCGCTACGGCAAGCAGATCCTCGACCGTCTCGGCGACACCGTGCCGGTGGTCACCTACGGGATGGGCGTGCACGCCGACTTTCGCGCGTCGAACTACCGGCCGGAATTCGCCGGCACCTCGTATCAGCTCGACGCCCGCGGGAAGATCTATCTGGTGCGCGTACCGTTGATTGGCCGGTTCAACGTCGCGAACTCACTCGCGGCGATCGCAGCGGCGAACGCGATCGGCGTTCCAATCCGCGACGCTGTCCTGAGTCTCGCGAAATCGCCCCAGGTTCCCGGCCGCCTCGAAGCGGTGCCGGCGAAGCGCCAGTTCCAGGTTTTCGTCGATTACGCGCACACGCCCGATGCATTGCTGAACGTCCTCAAGACGCTGCGCGAATTATCGCCGCGCAAGCTCATCGTCGTCTTCGGTTGCGGCGGAGATCGCGATCGCGCGAAGCGTCCTTTGATGGCCGCCGCCGCGGATCAGAATGCCGACTTCAGCATCATCACTTCCGACAATCCGCGGAAAGAAGATCCCGAAGCGATCATCAACGAAGTGGAGAAAGGATTTCGGTCGCAGCGCTACGAGAAGATCACCGATCGCACCGAAGCGATCACCCGCGCCATCGCCCTCGCGCAGCCGCGCGACATCGTTCTCATCGCTGGCAAAGGCCACGAAGCGTACCAGGAGTTCGCGAATACCACCGTGCCGTTTGACGATCTGCAAATCGCCCGGCGCGCGCTGGAAAATGTTCCAGTAGAATTCTAGATGGATCCGCTTCCGCTCCACCAAATCGCCGCTTACGCCAACGGCACGATCAGCTCTGGCGATCCGAACGCGACGATCACCCGCATCAGCACCGACTCCCGCACGTTGCAGCCCGGCGATCTCTTCGTGCCGATCCGCGGTGAGAATTTCGATGGCCATCAATTCGTTGAGCAAGCCGCCCAACGCGGCGCGTCGGGCGCGCTCGTCGAGCATTCGTGGAGCGGCAACGTGCCCGAGCCATTCGCGCTGATGCGCGTTGCCGACACGCTCGTCGGCTACCAGCAGATCGCCGCCGGCTATCGGAAATCGCTGCCGCTGAAAGTTATCGCGATCACGGGCAGCAACGGCAAAACGAGCACGAAAGATTTTGTCGGCGCGGCGTTCAGCCGCCGCTTTCGCGTCACGAAAACGGAAGGCAATTTCAACAATCACGTGGGGTTGCCGCGCACGATTCTCGATGCGAACTCGCAGCACGAAATCGCCGTCTGGGAACTCGGGATGAATCATCCGGGCGAGATCGCGGCGCTGGCGGCGATCGCCGCGCCCGATGCAGGAATCATCACGAACATCGGCATCGCACACATTGAGTTCATGGGCTCACGTGAAGCGATCGCGCAGGAAAAAGGCGCGCTCGCCGAAGCGCTCGGGCCGAATGGCATGATGATCCTGAACGCCGACGATCCGTTCAGCGAATCGATTGCGAAGCGGACGCGCGCGAACACGTTTTTCGCCGGCATCAGCAAAGGCTGGCTGCGCGCCGAAGACATTCGCCAAAGCGCGACCGGCTCTGAATTCACCATCCTCGAGGGCGCGCATCGTTGTCGCGCGCAGCTGCCGGTTCCGGGTCTGCACATGGTCCAGAACGCGATGCTCGCGATCGCGGCGGGGCGCGTGTTCGGGATCTCGATCGAGGAATGCGCGGCCGGCCTCGCCTCCACGCCGCTGACGAAAGCGCGCCTGCAAATGCGCGAGATCAACGGCGTGCAGTTCCTCGACGACAGCTACAACGCGAATCCCGAATCGATGCAGGCGGCCCTCCGCACGCTGGTCGAGCTCGACACCGGAGGAAAACGAATCGCGGTTCTCGGTCACATGGGCGAGCTCGGCGTCGAATCCGAGCGCGGCCATTGCGACGTCGGCCAAACAGCAGCAGAACTGCGCATCGATCATCTGATTACCGTCGGCGAAATGGGCGCCGCGATTTCGCGCGCGGCGGAAGCGGCCGGTCTCGAGAAGACGACAAACGTTCCGACTCCTGCGGAAGCCGCGAGTGTGCTCGTCGATCTCGCCGATGCGGGCGATCTCGTGCTCGTGAAGGGCAGTCGCTCGGCGCGGATGGAGCGCGTGCTGGAGGAGTTTGCACAACTGCAGCCAGCGGGAGGTGCGTCGCGATGATGTATCAACTCCATCTCTGGAGCGAGCAGATGCCCGGGCTGAACGTCTTCACGTACGTGACGTTTCGCTCCGTCGCGGCGGCGATCACCGCGTTCATCATCTCGCTCGTCTGCGGCAACTTCGTTATCCGGAAATTGATTTCACTCAAGATCGGTCAGCCGATTCGCACCGCCGCGGAAGTTCATCGCCTCGCCGAATTGCACGGCGGGAAACAAGGCGTCCCGACGATGGGCGGCGTGCTGATCATTGGCGCCGTCTTTATCGCAAGCGTGCTGTGGGCGCGTCCGGACAATCGCTTCGTCTGGCTCGCGCTGTTTGCGATGACGGTGCTCGGCGGCCTTGGATTCGCCGATGATTACCTGAAGGTCACGAAGAAGAAATCCGATGGGATCAGCGGCCGGTTCAAGCTGTTCATCCAGCTGATTGTCGCGGGCGTCGTGACCTTCACGTTCCTGACGCATCCGATGCTCGAAGTGCAGGCGCGCTCGCTTTATCTGCCGTTCTTCAAGTCGCCCGTGCTCGAGAACATGGGCATCTTCACGTTCGTCTTTTTCGCGATCGTTATCGCCGGCGCATCAAACGCCGTCAATCTCACCGACGGCCTCGATGGTCTCGCGAGCGGCTGCACGATCACCGTCGCGTTCGCCTACGCGCTGCTCACCTACGCCGGCGGCAATTTCCGCATCGCGGAATATCTGCAGGTGCCCTTCTATCCGTTCACCGGCGAGCTGACGGTCGTCTGTTCCGCGCTTGTCGGCGCCGGCCTCGGCTTCCTCTGGTTCAACTGCCATCCGGCGAAAGTTTTCATGGGCGACACCGGCTCACTCGCGATCGGCGGGTTGATCGGAGTCGTCGCGATTTGTTGCAAACAGGAGCTGCTGCTGATTGTGGTCGGCGGCGTCTTCGTCATCGAGGCCGTCTCCGTCATCCTGCAGGTCATGAGCTTCAAGATGACCGGCAAGCGCATCTTCCTGATGTCGCCGATTCACCATCATTTCGAACTCAGCGGCTGGAAGGAAAACACCGTCATCGTGCGGTTTTGGATCCTCTCCGCGATCTTCGCGTTGCTCGGGCTGGCGACGCTCAAGTTGAGGTAAATTCTGTGCGCTACACGGATCGAAAGGTGGCAGTTCTCGGCGCAGGCCTCAGCGGCACTGCGGCGTCGCATTTGCTGAAAGACGAAGGCGCCGCCGTGACCGTGCTCGATAGCGCGGAAGAGAAAACGATTCTCAAAACGACGATCGAAGGTCTGCGCGCGCGTGGCATCAACGTCATCTGCGGCCCGGAGGCCGAGCGCGACAGCTCGCATTACGAGATGGTGGTGCTTAGCCCCGGGATCGATCCCGCGTCGGCGCTCGCGCGGAACCTCTCCGATCGGAACATCGAGATCATGGGCGAGCTCGAGCTCGGCTGGCGCTCGATCAACGTGCCCGTCGTCGCGATTACCGGCACGAACGGAAAGACGACGACGACAGAACTGCTCGCGCAGATGTTGAACGCCTGCGGCCAGCGGACGATCGCCTGCGGCAACATCGGCAAGCCGCTTTCGGAAGTCGCGCGCGAAGGCCGCGATCTCGACGTCCTGACGGTGGAGGTCAGCTCCTTTCAGCTCGAAACCATCTCGACGTTTCGCCCGTCGATCAGCGTCTGGCTCAACTTCGCGCCCGATCACCTCGATCGGTACCGCTCGTTAGGCGAATACCGGGCCGCGAAGCTGCGCATCTTCGATTATCAAACCAGCGATGACGTGGCGGTGATCAACGCCGCGGAAGAACTGCCGCCGCTGAAAGCGCGTCCGATCACGTTCAGCGCCTACGAAGATCGCGCGGATTTCCGGCTCTGCGGCGGCGCGATTGTTTATGAAGACCGGGAGGTGCTTCGTCTTGCCGAGACGAAGCTGCGCGGCTCGCACAATATCGAGAATCTGATGGCGACGCTCGCGGTCGGGCTGGCGCGCGGCCTGTCGTTTGAGCAAATGGTGCCGCCGCTTACCGCTTACGATCCGCGTCCGCATCGTTGCGAATTCGTGCGCGACATGGGTGGCGTTGAGTTCATCAACGACTCGAAGGCCACGAATCTTGCAGCCGTCGAGAGCGCTCTGAAATCGCAGAGCAAGCCGATCGTGCTGATCGCGGGCGGCAAGGACAAAGGCTTCGAGTTCGCGACGTTGCGGCCACTCATCGCGGAGAAGGTGCGCGCCACGGTGTTAATGGGCGAGATGGCCGAGCGGATCTGCCGCGACTGGAGCGATGTCGTGCCATGCCAGATCGCCGTCTCGATTGCCGATGCGGTGGAGCGCGCGCACGCGATCGCGCAACCCGGCGAGGTGGTGCTGTTCTCTCCCGGCACCTCGTCGTTCGACATGTTTAAGAGCTACGCCGACCGCGGCGATCAATTTCGCGCCCTCGTGCGCGCATTGCCGAAACCACAGCCATGAAGCTACCGAACATCTTTTCAGCGAGCGTTCCGAAGCAAGGAAGACGACCTGTCTCCAGAGGGCGAGGCGGCTCCGTCTCGCTTTGGGAGAAGGTCGGGATCAAGGCCCCTCCACAGAAGAAGCTTCGCGCCAGCACGTCGCGGCGTTCGATCGCCGCCGCTGACGAGATGGATTACGAAGAGATGTCCGAGCCGAACATGAAGCTCTCGCGCGCGCTGCTCATCGTGCTCGTGCTGCATGTGGTCGCGGTGGCGGGGATCATCGCCTTCAACACAATCAAGAGCCGGCAGGGCGCGTTCCCGCAGCAGCAGGCGAATGCGACGACGGTGACGAAGACCGAGCCGACGGTGCCGAAGGCTGAGCCAGTTGCGCCTGCCGCTGTTGCTGCCGTGCCGTCAGTCGCGCCGCGCGGCGCCGAATCGAAAGTCGCCACGTCAGTCGCGAAGCCGGCAGCGAAAGACGAGCCGATCAAAGCGGCGTTACCGGTGAATCGGAGTGCATCTGATGACGGCAAGTTTTACGTCGTCGCGAAAGGCGACAACCCGGTGTCGATCGCGCGCAAGCTGAAGGTGTCGGAAAGCGACCTCCTGGCCGTCAATCACATCGATGACCCGCGGAAGTTGCAGATCGGCCAGAAGTTGATCGTGCCACAATCGAAAGCCGCGAAGGGCAAAAAGTCGGATTAGCGAGTCAGCTCGATCGTAGCTAATGCACCGTAAGAGCGCATACATCCTGTTCCTCGCCGTGCTCGGGATGCTGGTGATCGGCATCGTGATGCTGTTCAGCACCAGCGCGTTTGCGAAGGACGCGCATGGTGACGTTTACTTTTTCGTCAAACGACAGGCGATGTGGCTCGGCGTTGGGCTTGTTGTTTGCGCCTTTGCGACGCTGACGGATTACCATTTCTGGGCGCGCACGTGGTGGATCTGGTTCTCGCTCGCGGTCGTGACGCTCGCCCTCTGTTACGTGCCGCCGATCGGGATGCGGATCAATGGATCGCGGCGCTGGATTGGTCTCTTCGGGTTTACTTTTCAACCGTCCGAGCTGGCGAAGATCGCGGCGGTCTTCTTCCTCGCGACCTGGTTCGCGCGTCACGAGAAAGCGAGCGGCAAAATCGTGCACGGGTTTCTGATTCCGCTCAGTGTCGTTGCGATTCTGTGCGTGTTGATCGTCGGCGAAGTCGATCTCGGGACGACGGCGCTGATCGGCGCGACAGCGTTCATGTTGATGTTCATCGCTGGAACGAACCCGGCGCTGCTCGGCTTCCTCTCGATGCTCGGTGTCAGCGCGATCATCTTTGTCGCGACCATGATGCCGGAGCGCATGGATCGGCTGACGGCGTTCATGAATCCGGAGATGCATAAAGAGGGCGCCGGTCTGCAGCAATTCCAGTCGCTCGTCGCTCTCGGCAGTGGCGGGATGGAAGGTCTCGGCCTCGGGCAGGGGCGCCAGAAGATGGCCTACCTCCCGTATGCGCATACCGATTTCATTTTCCCGATGATCGGCGAAGAGCTGGGGCTGCGCGTGACATTGCTCGTTGTGTTTTTGTTCGTCGTGATCATTGTCTGCGGGACGTTGATCGCGCTGCATGCGAAGGATCGTTTCGGGCTGTTGCTCGGGTCCGGGATCGTGTCGCTGCTGGCACTCCAGGCGGCGATGAACATCGGGGTCACGACATCGCTGTTGCCTAACAAGGGGTTGCCGCTGCCGTTCATCAGCTACGGCGGCTCGAATCTGGCCGCGTGTCTATTCAGCATCGGGCTGCTTCTCAGCATTTATCGGCAGGGCGTGCTCGAGCCCACGAACACCAAACGCACCACGATGCAGGTGCGCACCATGACGCCGCGCATCTGAGATGAGAGGCACAGTGATCGCAGCTGGCCGTCTGGGGAGCGCACGCCTCTGGCGTGCTGGTCGTCGCATTCTGCGACGACAAACTTTCGGGGGCATCCGAAGTCACCCGAACCCCGGGCGCGGACGAACGTTCGTTTCGGCAGAATGCCGAAACCAGCACGCTGAAAGCGTGCGCTCCCCGGAAGCGCAGCGACGCTTCACGACCGGAGGCGGGAACGCATCATGAACGCTGTCATCGCATGCGGCGGAACCGGCGGACATCTGTTTCCGGGACTCGCAGTCGCGGAAGTTTTGCGGGACCGCGGCCATGAGGTGTTGCTGTTCATTTCGGAGAAGGAAATCGACACGCTGGCCGTTTCGAATCGACCGGAGTTCCGCTTCGAAAAGCTGCCGACCATCGGGCTGCCATCGCCGTTTTCGCCGGCGATCCTGCGATTCACGCAACGCTTCAACGAAAGCCTCTCGCTCTGCCGGCGGATTTACCGCTCGTTCAATCCGCACGTCGTGCTCGGGATGGGCGGCTTCACTTCGACGGCGCCGATCCTCGCCGGGCGGCTGCGCAAGATCCCGACCTTCATCCACGAATCGAATGCGATTCCGGGCAAAGCGAACCGGCTGACCGCGCGAATGACGCGCGCCGTTCTTCTCGGCTTTGCCGATTGCGCAAAGTTCTTTCCGAAGGTGCCGACGGAAGTCACCGGCACACCCATTCGCGCCGATCTCAAACGGCTCGATCGCGCGGCAGCGCGACGAAAGCTCGGCCTCCGTGAAGATCTGCGCACGCTGCTGGTAATGGGCGGAAGCCAGGGCGCCGCCGGCATTAATCAATCGATGATCAAATCGTTGCCGTCGCTGAAAGAGGAGCCGCTCCAGGTGATTCATCTTTCCGGCGCGCGCGATGAACGCCTCGCAGCCGACAACTATCAGCGCGAAAACATTCCGGCCTACGTCGCGGCATTTCACCACGCGATGGAGGAAGTCTACAGCGCAGCGGATCTCGCGATCGCGCGCTCGGGCGCGGCGAGTCTCTCAGAGCTGGCGGCGTTCTCGTTGCCGTCGTTGCTGATTCCGTTCCCGTACGCGGCGGATGACCACCAGACGCGCAACGCCGAAATCTTCACGCGCGCCGAGGCCGCCGTGATGGTGCGCGAAGCAGATCTTTCCGGGGATCTTTTGGCGCGAAAAATTCGGGAGTTAATCGGCGATCCGAATACACTCCAGCGCATGTCGGAAAACTCTGGTCGCCTCGCGCCGAAAAACGCGGCCGGATTGGTCGTCGACACGATGGAGAGGTATACAGCGCAATGATGCTCGCGCCTGAAGCCGATCTCCAAAAACTACTCACGCAGGAGCGGCATCGCGTGCATTTGATCGGCGTCGCGGGGAGCGGGATGAGTGGAATCGCGGCGCTCTTGCTGGAGCTCGGCCACGACGTCAGCGGCTCCGATCGTGTCGGAACGATGGAGACCGACCGGCTGCAACGACTCGGCCTTCGCTTTCACCTTCAGCATCGGGCGGAAGACGCCAGCGATGCGGAGATTGTCGTCTACTCGTCAGCGATCAAGGACGAGAATCCGATCCTCGCGGCGGCGCGCGGGGACGGCAAACCGACATTGCGCCGCGCGGAAGCGCTCGCTGCGATCATGCTCGGCAAACGCGGCATCGTCGTCGCCGGCATGCATGGCAAAACGACGACGTCTTCGATGCTCGCGCACGTATTTCGCGAGAGCGGCTTGCAGCCTTCGCATTACGTCGGCGCGGAAATCCCGATCCTCGGCTCGAACGCGCATTGGAACCGGCGCGGCGAATACTTTGTGGCCGAGGGAGACGAGAGCGACGGGACGCTGCGGTGCTTTCATCCGGAGCACGCGCTCGTGCTGAACATCGAGGAAGAGCATCTCGATTTCTATGCCGATCTCGCCGCGATTGAGGCGGTCTACGCGCAGCTGCTCGACCAGACGAGCGGCAACATTTTCTACAGCGCGGATGACGCGAACGCGTGTTGTGTTTGCAAGCCGCGTGAACGTTCGATCTCTTTCGGGTTTTCGGACACTGCTGATTATCGCGGTGCCGATCTCGAGCTGAAGGATTTCACGTCGGTGTTTTGCGTGGTCCGGCGCGGGGAAAAACTCGGCGAAGCGGTCTTGAACGTGCCCGGCCGGCATAACGTGAGCAACGCGCTCGGTGTCATCGCGGTCGCGACAGAACTCGGTGTGCCGTTCGAAAAAATCGCTGCTTCGCTGCGTCAGTTTCAGCACGCGCGGCGTCGGTTCGAGATCAAGTACGCGAGCGAGCGTTTCCTGCTCGTGGACGATTACGCGCATCACCCGACGGAGATTCGCGCCACGCTCGCGACGGCGAAATCAGCCCGTCGCAACCGTGTGCTCGCGATGTTCCAGCCGCATCGCTATTCGCGCACGCAGGCATTGCGGAAGGAATTCGGCAGCGCGTTTGACGATGCGGATCACGTTTACGTGACGGACGTTTATCCGGCGAGCGAGGCGCCGATTCCGGGAGTCACGGGCCAGACGATCGTCGATGAAATCACCACGCACGGTCATCGTGGTGCGACCTACCATCCGCGGCTCAATCGGCTGCATCGCGAAGTCGGAAACGCAATCGCGCCGGGCGATCTCGTCCTCAGCCTCGGGGCTGGCAATATCCATGAACAGCTGTCGATCCTCGCGGGCGAACTTGTCATCGCCGAGAAGTTGAAGGAGATCGTGGGCGAAGAAGGGGACGTGCGACTTTATGAGCCGCTCGCGAAACACACGACGCTGCGTGTTGGAGGCCCGGCACAGTTCTGGGTCGAGCCGCGCAATGAGACGGCGTTCGCCGAGCTGATCCGCTTATGCCGGCACGAGAATCTGCCGATGTTCGTCATCGGTCGCGGCTCGAATCTGCTGGTGCGCGATGGCGGCATCCGCGGCGTCGTGGTGCATCCATCGGGCGGCGAATTCGATCGCGTGGAAGTGATCGATGGCGAGATCGTGGCCGGCGTTGGTGCGAAATTGAAGCAGGTCGCCTATGCCGGAAAGACGGCGGGAATCGGCGGGCTGGAATGGATGGAAGGCATTCCCGGTGAGGTCGGCGGCGCGTTGCGGATGAACGCTGGCGCGATGGGTTCGGAGACGTTCGATAACGTGGTGCGGGTGCGGTATCTCGATCCGGAGGGCAATCCGCACACGAAGACGCCCGCGGAATTGGAAATCCACTACCGGCACGTGCCATCGCTGCAACGGAACTATGCCGTCTCAGCGGTTTTCCGTGGAACGCCCACCGCGACGGAAGAGATTTTGCGCCGCTTGCAGGATTCGCAACAAAAGCGGCGGACGACGCAGCCCGCCGCATCGAGTGCCGGGTGCATCTTCAAGAACCCGGGGCCATGTCCCGCGGGCAAACTCGTTGATGAGCTTGGACTGAAGAACGTCAGCGTCGGCAATGCACGCGTGTCGGATCTGCATGGAAATTTTATCGTCAACGATGGCGGCGCGACAGCCGTCGAGGTGCTGGAATTGATCGACAAGATCAAAACCACCGCGCGAGAAAAACGCGGCATCGAGCTCGAAACAGAAGTGCAAATCGTGGGGGAGGAAGCGTGAGCGAGTGGACGCGGCGCGAGCGGGATCTGGGGAGCGCACGCGTGTCGCGTGCTGGTCGTCGCATTCTGCGACGATGGACTTTCGTAGACTCCCGAAACAATCCCGGTGTGCCGCGCCGACGGAAGTTCGCTTCGGCAGAATGCCGAAGCCAGCACGCTGAAAGCGTGCGCTCCCCGGCGTCTGCTGCGGACGCAACACAACCATGAGCACTCTCCCGAAACACATCGCGGTTCTGAAAGGCGGGCCCGGGTCGGAGCGCGCCGTCTCGTTAGCCACCGCGGCCGGTGTAACCAACGCGCTCCGCTCGTTAGCGGTGGAAGTCACCGATGTTGATGTACGCGACGACTCGTTCAAGCTGCCGGGCAACGTGGAGTTCGCTTTCATCGCGATTCACGGGACTTTCGGCGAGGATGGGCAGATCCAGCAGATCCTCGAAGATCGCGGCATTCCCTATACCGGTGAAGGCGTCGAGAGGAGCCGCATCGCCTTCGATAAGATTCTCTCGAAGGAGAAGTTCAAGGCGCGAGGCGTCGCTACGCCGGAGTGGGAGATCATTCGCGTCGGTGAGCGGCCGAAGATGACCGTGCCGCTCGTCATCAAAGCGCCGCGCCAGGGTTCGACGGTCGGCGTTTATATCGTAAAGGAGGAGGCGGAGCTCGAGCATTATCTCGAGCAAGCCGCGAAGTACGACGACCATCTGCTGGTCGAGAAGTTTATTCCGGCACGCGAGCTGACCGCGGGCGTGCTCGGCGATCAGGCGCTGCCGATCATCGAGATCATCGCGAAAGAAGGCTTCTATGATTTCGCGGAGAAGTATCCGTTTTTGAATCCGAACGCCGCGCCCGGTGGAGGCGCGCAGCACGTCTGCCCGGCGCATCTCCCGGAAGAGCAAACGCGCGAGATCCAGGAGCTGGCGTTGCGTGCACACCGTTCGTTAGGCCTGCAGGTCTACTGCCGCGTCGACATCATGCTGCCAGAAAATGGCGCGCCCACCGTGCTCGAGCTGAACACCATTCCTGGCATGACGCCGACAAGTCTGTTGCCGGAAGCAGCAGCCGCCGCCGGGATCAGCTATCCAGAATTGTGCGCGCGGATCATCGAGCTTTCGCTCGCCGCGAGGGGAGGCAAACGCGCGTGAGGCAGACGCTGAAAGAACGTCCGCGCGCGCGCAACGAGCGCGTCTCAAACACGCGCCAGCGCAAGCAGCAGCACCTGCTAGACGTGAAGGTGCGCTCCCATAAAGCGATTCAGCATCGCAACCAGCGCGTCCTCGTCATCACGTCGAAGGTGTTGCTCGCCGCGCTCACCTGCGCCGGGATTGTTTTCGGCATTCGCCACGGCGCGAGGCAGCTGTTCTTCGACAATCCAGATTACCGGTTGAGCAAGATCGAAGTGCAGACTGATGGCACACTGCAGCGCGAGCAGATCCTGAAAGCGGCCGAGCTCCGCGAGGGTGAAAACATCTTCAGCGTCAACCTGCAGCGCGTGCACGACCGGCTGCAGCAATTGCCGCAAGTCGACGAAGTGGAGGTCGTGCGGAAGATGCCTTCCGAGATCAGCGTCCGGATCATCGAGCGCAAGCCGATCGCCTGGATCACGGCGGAGAAAGACATGTCGGATCCGTTTGCGGGCGACGGCGCCTTTCTCATCGACGCGCGCGGCGTGCTGATGAAGGAGAAGAAACTTCTGCCGGAATATCTCGGGCTCCCGGTGATCGCGGGGGCCGTGAACGAAACACTGGACCCGGGCAAGACGATCCAGTCGTTCGAAGCGAAAGCCGCGCTCGATCTGCTCCGGCTCAGCACGCGCAGCTTCATGCAAACGCGCTTTCAGGTGCGGCACATCGATGTCTCGAAAGGCTACTGTCTGGTGGTGACGGACAAGAATCGCACCCAGGTGACCTTCGGCTTCGACAACATGGAGGCGCAATTGCAGCGCCTGGAGCAGTTCCTCGTCTTCTCTGATGATTCGCGGCGCGAGCTCGAAAGCGTGAACCTGCTCGTGCAGCGTAACATCCCGGTGACGTTCGCGAAGACGGCCGCCGAAATCATCAACGAGACGCTCGACCCTGACGGACAGGAGCCGAAAATTCTAAAGGCGGTGCCGGTTCATCCCATGGCGAAGAACGATGCGGCAACGTCGGGAGCGAAAAAATCAAAACAAAGCGCCTCGGACTCGAAGATCCGCAAGGCGACGCCGGTGGAACGCGGAAGGAGAAACTAGGGAACATGGCCAGCAGTGACTTGATGGTAGGACTCGAGATCGGGACGGCGAAAATCTGCGTCGTCGTCGGGGAAGGCAGACCTGACGGGACGATCAAGGTTCTGGGCGTCGGCCAGGCGCCGTCGCGCGGGGTGCGGAAAGGCGAGATCGTCGACTTCGAGACCGCGATGAAATGCGTGCACGAAGCGGTCGTCGATGCGGAGACGAAGAGCGATGTGATGATTCGCAGCGTCTACGTGGCCGTCTCCGGCTCCCACATCCAGAGCTTCAACAACCGTGGCGCCGTCTCACTGCCGGAAGATCGCGATGAAATCGACGAGCAGGACATCGAGGACGTGAAGATCAACGCACGCGAAGTCAGTATCCCTTCGCAGAACGCGTTCCTGCATTCGATCATCCAGCATTATCACGTCGATGGCCAGGACGGCGTGCTGAATCCGGTCGGCATGCTCGGGCAGAAACTCGAGGCTGATTTTCACATCATCCACGGGGTGCGGACGCGGATCCAAAACACGATCCGCTGCGTGAAGGAGTTGCCGCTCGAAGTGGAAGACGTGGTCTTCAGCGCGCTCGCCTCCGCGCAGGTCGTGCTGACTCCACATCAGAAGCAACTCGGCGCGCTCGTGATCGATATCGGCGGCGGAACGACGGATTACATTTTGTATGTCGATGGCGCGGTGAAGCAGAGCGGCTGTCTCGCGGTCGGCGGCGACCACATCACCAACGACATCTCGATGGGGCTGCGCATTCCGATGACACGCGCCGAGAAATTGAAGATCGAGGAAGGCGGCGTGACGCTCGGGAATTGTCTTCCCGGCGAAACGGTGCTGCTGCGCGATGACTCGGGATTCGCGGGCAAGGAGATTGAACGCGAGACGCTCAACACCATCATTCATCTGCGGCTGCGCGAGACGTTCGAGCTGCTCAAGCGGAAGCTCGAGGAAGAGCCGTTCATCAACTACATCGGCGAAGGAATTTTCATCACCGGCGGCTGCAGCCACCTCCGCGGCATCGACCATCTCGCCGAGGAGATTTTCGAACTGCCGGCGCGCGTCGCTCATGCGCAAACGATGTCCGGCCTGACGAGCGCCTTTGAGAACCCGCAGTTCTCCGCCGCGATCGGCTTGATCAAGTACGCGCAAGCCGTGCAATCCGACCGTGGTCGTCCACGTCGCGGTCTCGGCCGCATCTTTGGCAAAATCTTCAATGGCATGCGCCTCAGCTAACGAGCGCCCCCAAAACCCGCAGCACCTCCCTCATGATCCAACTCAGCCGCAACTACAGTCTGCCCGAGCAACACCAGGATTTGATGCCGATCACGGTCGTCGGAATCGGTGGCGCAGGCTCAAACGCACTCGACCGCATCGTGCTCGATGGCCTCGAGCGCGCGGAATTGATCGTCGCAAATACCGACGTGCAGTCGCTCGCCAGCTCCGTGGCTGCGAACAAGGTGCAGATGGGGCGCATGATCACACGCGGCCTCGGCGGCGGTGGCGATCCGCAGATCGGCTACGATTCGGCGATGGAAGCGGCGGATGAAATCCGCAAAGCGCTGGCGGACGCGCGGATGGTTTTCCTCTGCACTGGGCTCGGCGGCGGAACGGGCTCGGGCGCGGCGCCGGTGATAGCCGAGATCGCGCGGGAGGCGGGCGCGCTGGTGATCAGCTTTGCGACGTTACCGTTTACGTTCGAGGGCAAGCGCCGCACGGCGCAGGCGCTCGAGGCGCTGGCGCGCTTGCAGCAGGTGTCGGACGCCGTCGTCTGTTTCGAGAACGATAAGATGGGCGACATCGTCGCGCCGAAAGCGGGTGTGCATCAGGCCTTCGCCGCGGCGGATGTGACGATCAGCCAAAGTGTTCGTTCTATCGTCAGTGTGATTCAACGGCCTGGGCTGATCCGCATCGGCTTCGATGATTTGCTGACGGCATTGCGCAGTCCGAATGGCCGGTGCGTTTTCGGCTATGGTGAGTCGGACTCGGATAACCGCGCGCACGATGCGCTCACGCAAGCGCTGAAAAATCCCCTGATGGATCGCGGCCGCTTGCTCGAGGACGCCGCAAATGTGCTTGTGCATGTCGCGGGCGGACCCGGCATGACGCTCTCGGAAGTCGAAATCCTGATGCAGGATCTGCAGCAGCATATCGGCGACGACACGCAGATCCTGTTCGGCACCGCAGTCGACAACCGAATGGGCAATCGAATGACTGTGACGCTGATCAGCTCGCTCTCAGCGGACGGCGCCGTGATGCCGCAACCGGTCTGGACGCCGCCCGCCGCCGCTCCTCAGCCAAAGCCGCTCGCGAGGCCGATGCCAAACTCCGAGCCGAAGCGGACACCGGCGCCCGCACCCGCTGACACGCGACAAGAGGAGACGGCCGACGAAGCGGAGTACATCGCGCCCTTTGAGCCCGCACGGCCATTGCAGACGATCGAAGCGAAGTTGCCGCAACCGGAGCTTCTAGCCGAGGTCGAGCAACGTGACGAGATCCTGCCGGAAGCGCCGGCGGCAACGCCACCGGTTGCCGAAGTCATACCGGAGTTGATCGAATCCAAACCTATCCAACCGCGGGTGATCCTGCCGAAGAAAAAGACCCCGCTTCCCGCCACGCCTGTTGCGCCGGCAGCGAAAGAATCGAAACCGATCCCGGAGAAGATCGTGGCGAAGCAGGAGGTCCTGCAGTTCGAATCGGTGACGCGTGGACGTTTCGAAAAAAGCGAGCCGACAATCGTCGAGGGCCAGGATCTGGACGTGCCGACCTTCCTCCGCAAAAACGTTCGGGTGAAGTAGCGCCGACGACCCGGCCCGTCGCATAAGGCGCGCCCCTTCTTACGTGATGCCGGCCGGTTCTCCGGGCCGGCGCGCGTGGCATGAATCATGGTCTTTTGATCGCATGAACATGCGGAGAAATTCTGGGTTTACGCTTGTCGAGATGATGATCGTGGTCGCGATCATCGCGCTGCTTGCCGCGATCGCGGTGCCGTCATTCATGCGCGCGCGGATTCGGTCGCAGAATTCGAAGTTCATCAACGCACTACGCGTCGCCTCCGATGCGATCGACATCTACACGACGGAGCACGCGGGACGTTATCCGGCCGATGTAAACCGCGGCATCGTGCCGCCGGAGCTCGTGGGCTACCTCGACCAGACGTTCGACTGGACCGCGCGCACACCGATCGGCGGCCGGTGGGACTGGGACTTTAACGTGATGAGTGTGACCGCGGCCGTGTCGATCGTTGACCCACCCGATGTCCAGCGCATGACGGAAATCGACCGCACGTATGACGACGGCGATCTCACCGCCGGCCGGTTTCAGCGACTCGCCGCGGATCGCTACGCGGTCATCATCCAGCGCTAGCGACTGGTCGCGTCGAACGCGCCGCCTCTGCCGCATCCGCGCGCGTGACGACCGCTACTTTTCCATCAAATCCAGCACGGCGCTCGTCATCCCGATCATCCCCGCGCGGATGCTCGGCTCGGGCACGGGAGCGAACTTGCTCGAGTGCAGGCTCGGCAATGGCGTGCCGGTCTTTTTGCTCTCGGCCATCTTCTTCGGATCGACGCCGCCGACAGTAAACATGCATGCTGGCACCGACATATCCTCGAGGCTGTAGACGCTGAAATCTTCGCCGCCCATCACCGGCTGCGTCACCTCATAATTCTCGGCGCCGAGCGCGTTCTTCAGCACGCCCGCGACTCGCTTCGTCAACTCCGGGTTGTTATAAGTCGCCGGCGTAAACTCATCGTCGCGCACCTTCACGATCGGCATCCGATCGGCTGGGATTCCCGCAGCGGCGGCCATTCCTTTCGCGATGCGGTCGATCGCGGCGAGCACGTGCGTGCGCGTCTCTTTCTTATAACTGCGCACCGTCAGCTGCATCTTCACTTCATCCGAAATGATGTTGTGCTTCGTGCCGGCGTGAATCGACCCGACCGTCACCACCGCGGAGTCGATCGGTTCCACTTCGCGGCTCACGATCGTTTGCCAGCCTTCGATAATTTGCGCGGCGAGAACGACTGGGTCCTTCGTCATGTGCGGATACGCGCCGTGTCCGCCAACACCGCGCACCGTCACGTCCACTGAGTCAACGTTTGCGTAGATGTAACCGCCGTCCGTCATGCCGACCTTGCCCGCTTCCATCTGCGCGCTGTCATGCAGGCCGAGCACGAAATCCGGCTTCGGCCACCGCGTGTAGAGCCCATCTTTCAGGAGCGCCTTGGCGCCGGAGCCGGTCTCTTCCGCCGGCTGGCCCACGAACACGATTGTGCCCTTCCATTGGTCCTTTAGCTTCGCAAGCGCGCGCGCGGTGCCGATGAACGCGGACATATGCATGTCGTGTCCGCAGGCGTGCATCGTGCGCACTTCTTTGCCCTCGTCATTCACTTGGGTGTCCTTGCTCGCGTATGGCAACCCCGTTTCCTCTTCGACCGGGAGACCGTCGAGATCCGTGCGCACAAGCACGGTGGGCCCCGCGCCGTTCTTCATCACGCCGACGACGCCGTAGCCGATCATCCCCGGCTTATCATACTTCCCGACCTTCTCCGTGACCTCGCAGCCGACCGCACGCAGCTCCTTCGCGATGAACGCGGACGTCTTCTCTTCCTTTCCGGACAATTCCGGGTGCGCATGCAGCTCTTTGTAGATCGCGACGAGCGATGGCAGCTCGGCCTCTGCGAGTTGTTGTGGCGTTTGCTTGCCGGAAACCGACAGCGTGGAAGCGAGCAGAAGCGGCAGGTAAACGCGGCGGTTCATGCTGGGATGATACGCGTTCAGTTTTGGATGGCGAGAGTGCGATCGGCGATTGATGCGCGCGGGCGGTGAGCGGGTGACGAATCGTTAGCGCGCCCCATGGAAACAATTTCTCGAATCCAAACTCCTGATGGCGTTGCGGTAATCGGCGAAATCACAGCGGCTGCGCGTGAAATTTTGACGCCCGACGCGCTGGCGTTTGTCGCAAACCTGCAGCGCGCGTTCGGTGCCCGCAGAGTCGAATGCCTCGAGCGGCGGCAAGTGCGCCAGGTCGCGCTCGATCGCGGTGAGATGCTCGACTTTCTCCCGGAGACAAAGGAGATCCGCGACGGCGATTGGACCTGCGCGCCGATCCCGGCCGACCTGCGCGACCGGCGCGTGGAGATTACTGGACCGACTGATCGCAAGATGGTGATCAACGCGCTCAATTCCGGCGCGAAAATGTTCATGGCCGATTTCGAAGACGCGAACTCCCCCACGTGGTCGAACATGATCGAAGGTCAGGTGAACCTGCGGGACGCGATCCGCCGCACGATCACGTTCACGAATCCGGATGGTAAGGAATACAAGCTGAAGGAGCAGACGGCGGTTCTACTCGTTAGGCCGCGCGGCTGGCACCTCCTCGAGAAACATCTGCTGGTCGATGGCGCGCCGATGTCCGGCAGCCTTTTCGATTTCGGGCTCTTCTTCTTCCACAATGCGAAGGAGCTGATCGCGCGCGGCAGCGGGCCGTATTTTTACCTGCCGAAGATGGAGAGCCATCTCGAGGCGCGGATTTGGAATGATGCGTTTAAGCTCGCGCAGGACGAGCTCGGCATCCCGCAGGGGACAATCCGCGCGACGGTCTTGATTGAGACGATCCCCGCGGCGTTCGAGATGGATGAGATTCTCTACGAGCTGCGCGATCATTCCGCGGGACTGAACTGCGGCCGCTGGGATTACATCTTCTCCTGCATCAAGCGGTTCCGGAATAAGCGCGACTTTGTGCTCGCCGATCGTGCGCTGATCACAATGACGACGCACTTCATGCGCTCGTACTCACTGCTCTGCATCAAGACCTGTCACCGGCGGAACATCTTCGCGATGGGCGGAATGGCGGCGCAGATTCCGGTGAAAGGCGACGCGGCGGCGAACGAGCAGGCGTTCGCCAAAGTCCGCGCCGATAAGGAACGCGAAGCGCGTGATGGACACGACGGCACATGGGTTGCGCATCCGGGCATGGTGCAGCTCGCGCTCGAAGCATTCGATGCCGTCATGCCGCAGCCAAACCAGATCGACCGCAAGCGCGAGGACGTGAACGTCGCTGCTGCGGATCTGCTGGATTTCGGCCCGAGCGAGCCGATCACTGAAGCCGGATTACGCCAGAACATCAGCGTCGGCGTGCAATACATCGAAGCATGGCTGCGCGGAAACGGCGCCGTGCCGCTGCACAATCTGATGGAAGACGCTGCCACCGCGGAGATCTCACGCGCGCAGGTGTGGCAATGGATTCGGCAGCCGCGCGGCGTGCTCGACGATGGCCGGAAGGTAACCAGTGACCTGTTCCGGCGCGTGCTCGATGAAGAGCTGGCAAAGGTGAAACGCTCCGAGGGCGATAAATTCAACACCGCGCGCGAACTCTTTGCTACAATCACGACGGACGACGAGTTCGTCGAATTTCTAACACTACCCGGCTATGACAAACTCGACTAACGGAACATCAATCGACTGGAACAACGATCCGCGCTGGGATGGTATTCTGCGCACCTACTCGTCCGACGACGTTCGGCGGTTGCAAGGCAGCGTTGTTCCCGAGCACACACTCGCGCGACGTGGCGCCGAGAAGCTCTGGCAGTTGCTTCACACGGAAGCTTTCGTGCCGGCGCTCGGCGCGTTGACCGGCAACCAGGCGGTGCAACAGGTGCGCGCAGGATTAAAGGCGATTTATCTCAGCGGCTGGCAAGTCGCGGCGGACGCGAACCTCGCGGGGCAGATGTATCCGGACCAGAGTTTGTATCCGGCGAACAGCGTGCCGGCGGTCGTGAAGCGCATCAATCAGGCGCTGCAACGCGCGGATCAGATCACGCACGCGGAAGGCAAGAACGACATCGACTGGTTTGCGCCGATCGTGGCGGATGCGGAAGCAGGTTTCGGCGGGCCGCTCAACGTCTTCGAGTTAATCAAGGCAATGATCGAAGCTGGCGCGGCTGGCGTTCATCTCGAAGACCAGCTCGCGAGCGAGAAAAAGTGCGGCCACATGGGCGGCAAAGTGCTCGTCCCGACGCGCACTGCGATCAACAACCTCACGGCTGGTCGACTCGCCGCCGATGTTTCCGGTGTCCCGACGATCATCATCGCGCGCACTGACGCCGGTGGCGCGGCCCTCCTCACGAGCGACGTGGACGAGCGCGATCATGAGTTCATCAAGGGCGATCGAACGATCGAAGGCTTCTATCACGTGCGCGCGGGAATCGAGCAGGCGATCTCGCGCGGGCTCAGCTATGCGCCGTATGCCGACATGATCTGGTTCGAGACGTCGAAGCCGGATCTCGCGGAAGCGAAGCAGTTCGCCGAGGCGATTCACGCCCAGTTTCCCGGCAAGCTGCTCGCTTATAATTGTTCCCCGTCGTTCAACTGGCGGGCGAAGCTCGATGAGGAGACCATCGCGAAGTTTCAACGCGAACTCGGCGCGATGGGCTTCAAGTTTCAGTTCGTCACGCTGGCCGGCTTCCACGCGCTCAACTACAGCATGTTCACGCTCGCGCGCGGCTATCGCGATCGCGGAATGGCGGCATATTCGGAGCTGCAGCAGGCGGAGTTCGCAGCGGAGAAAGACGGCTACACGGCGACCAAACATCAGCGCGAAGTCGGCACCGGATACTTCGACGACGTTGCGCAGGTGATCATGGGCGGCGAATGCTCGACGGCCGCGCTCACCGGCTCGACCGAGCAAGAGCAGTTTCATTGAGCGAGACGGTTACCCCCGCGGCGCCGGCGCTCACCGATAGCCGGCTTGCTGCCTTGTGCGCGGAGGAGGCGCGGAAAGCGCTCGACGAGTACGCATCGCGTTTCGATGAGATCACGCGCCGCGGCGGTTATCGCTTTCTCGCGCGCGACTGGCGCGGCAGCTATGACGACGCGGCCGAGCGACTCCATTTGTACTCGATGGTGCTGGATGGACTAACAACTGCGATCACCGGCCTGATGGGCGCGCGGCTTTGCGACCGCGCGATCTGGAGCGCCATCAAGGCAGCTTATTCGGCGCTCATCGCGCATTCGTCGCGGTGGGAGATCGGCGAAAGTTTCTTCAACTCGCTGACACGCCGGATTTTCACGACCGAAGGCGTCGATCAATCGATCGAATTCGTCGACACCGACTTCGATGCGCCGCCCAGAGATGTCGGCGCCGATGTCGCTCTCGTCTATTCCGGTGCGTCTCTGCGCGAGCTGCTCGCGCGCGTGCTGACTCATACAGAGGCCGGTGGGTTCGCCGAGAGTTGCTGGAATGATTTGGCGGGTTCGCTGCCGTTCGCCGCGGAGCGGCTCGGGCGCGCAATCGGCGATAGCGAAGACGCGAAGCTCGAGATCGTCGAGGCCACATTCTACCGCGGTCGGGGCGCATATTTGGTCGGCCGTGCGTGGTCCGGCGATGACGCCGCCACATGCGTCCCGGTGGCATTTTGCACGAGGCATCCCGACGAGCGCGGGGTCGTGCTCGATGCGCTGCTCGTCGGCGAAGCAGACCTCGCGATTCTATTCTCCTACACGCGCGCATACTTCCGGGTCGACGCGCCATGTCCCTTCGCGTTGGTGCGCTGGCTCCGCGAGCTGATGCCGCGCAAAAGCATCGCCGATCTCTACAACGCGATCGGTTACAACCGGCATTCGAAAACGGAATTCTACCGCGACTTTGTTCGGCACCTTCAGAACTCCAGCGACCGCTTCGTCACCGCGGAAGGGACGCGCGGCATGGTGATGCTCGTGTTCACGCTCCCGAGTTACGACGTTGTCTTTAAACTGATCCGGGACCGATTCGACGCGCCGAAGAATAGCGATCGTCGTGAGGTCATGGCGAAATACAAGATGGTCTTCGAGCACGACCGCGCGGGTCGTCTGGTCGAGGCGCACGAGTTCGAGCACTTGCGGATTGCGCGGGATCGTTTCGAGCCGGCTCTGCTCGATGAGCTCCTTCGCAGCACGAGTGCGACGGTTCGGCTGGACGGGGACGACGTGGTGATCGCGCACGCGTATGTCGAGCGGCGGGTCCGACCACTGAATCTCTTTTTCGCCGAGTGCGATGCCGACGAGGCGTCAGCGGCCGCGTGCGGCTACGCGGAGGCGATCAAAGACCTGGCGGCATCGAACATTTTCGCAGGGGATCTATTGACGAAAAACTTCGGTGTGACGCGTCACGGCCGCGTGGTGTTTTACGACTACGACGAGCTTTGTTGGCTAACCGATTGCAATTTTCGCGAGATGCCGCAGTCGACGAGCTACGAAGAAGAAATGGCCGCTGAGCCGTGGTTCTCAGTTCGCGACAACGACATTTTCCCCCAGGAGTTTCCCAACTTCCTCGCCTTCCCTCAGCACGCGGAACGGGAGCTTTTGAGACGGCACGGCGACCTCTTTCACCCGGACTTCTGGCGCGGTGTGCAACGAAAGCTGCGCGCTGGTGAGCTGCCGGAGCTATTGCCTTACGCGCAAGAGCGGAGGCTTCGCGCGGGGTAAGCAAACGCCCGCGGCGTAGCGTTCGGTGATGGTCCGCGAGCGCGTCGCGCTACTTCTTGCGCGTGTAGGCGATCTCCATCGTCTTCATTTCCTTGCCGCCGCGGTTTTCGAACCACTCCATCGTGTGATGATCCTTGTCGGCGATCTTGATCGTTTCGCGGATTTTCGTCTTCACACCGGGCGCCATGTCGTAGTCCGCGTGATACGTGAAGGTTTTTGAGGCGGGATCGTAGGTGCCTTCCGCCATCATAATACCGGTGGCCATATTATCGATCCACGTCGAGACGAACTTCTGCTTCGCGTTGTCGTATCCGTCTGTTGCGCGTCCTTTGAAGTCGAACTGCTGCATCTTCCCGTCGGGGCCCGGCATCGGAAACCGGCCGCTCGCCTCAGTCACGAAGTAGCGGCCCCCCATCTCGGCCTTGCGCGTCGCGGTGCCTTTCGATTCGTGTGGCGGCGCGCTCGGGTCCATCCACATCTTCGCGACATACGTCCACTCACCCACGAGTTCGCCGAGCAGCTTGTGGTTCTCGTTCAACTTCGACATCTCCATCATCATCTTCATCATCTCCTCCGGGCTAGGCTCGCCGCTGCTCGTCGTGGTCGCCGCCGAAGTCGTCGACGTGCTGCTGCTGGACTGCGTCGAACCGCCAGCGGGGCTATCGCTCGGGATCGACGGCGAACCGGGAGAAACGCTCGGTAACTGCGCGAATGCGGAGCCTGAAACAACTGCTGCCGCAAGGGGGATAATCATGAACTGAGGGGTCTTCATAACAGCGATGCTGCCAAGACGTTCCGGCGGCGGTCAAGGGAGTTGTGCTTGCTGCGATCGCGTGCGGTAAGAGATTCGTGCACTACGCTTCGCTCCGGGTCCGAATGAGAAGTTCGGAGGAGACCGATCTCACAGAGACGGCTGCAGGCGTTAAGAGATGTCTCGACTTCTCTCGACATGATAGCCAATTCAGCGCTCCCGCACCGGGAAGTGTTCAACATACCGCGCGGAGGATTCGACGAACGCCCGACGCTCGCGATTTCCCACTCCCGAACCGCCGAAGCCGTCGCCGAAGGCAGGGGTGGGGTTGTTCAGCGTCGCCACGGGCACGGCAGGCGTCCCGCTGCTCAGATCATACACATAGGCGCGCCCGGCGCTGGGCGCGCCCGTGTCGTCCCAACCCGCCCCCACCACCACGCGGGTGCCAGAGATCGCGACCGAATGTCCGAACCTGTCGTCCGCTTCCGGGCCGGCGGGGTTGATCAGCGTCGCCACCGGCACCGTCGGTGTCCCGCTGCTCAGATCATACACATACGCGCTCCCGGCGTCCCAGTAAGCCCCCACCACCACGCGCGTGCCAGAGATCGCCACGGCAGCGCCGAACCAGTCGCCCATTGCCGGGCCGGGGTTGTTTAGCGTCGCCACCGGCACCGTTGGCGTCGCGCTACTCAGATCATACACATACGCACTCCCGGCGGCGCTGGCTCCCGTGTTGTCGGAACGCGCCCCCACGACGACGCGCGTGCCCGAGATCGCCACCGAATTGCCGAAGCTGTCGTTCTGTTCCGGGCTGGGGTTGTGCAGCGTCGCGACCGGCACCGTCGGCGTCGCGCTACTCAGATCAAACACATACGCACTCCCGGCGCCGACCGCTCCCGTGTTGTCTCTTTGCTGCCCCACGACCACGCGTGTGCCCGAGATCGCGACCGAAGAGCCGAACCGTTCGTTGTCTCTCGGGCTCGGGTTAGGTATCACGTGGAGCAAGGCTCCGCTGCTCGAGTCGAATACCTTCACCACCCCTGAGTTAATGCCGTGGATGTCGTCGTCAGGCGCGCCGACAACGGTGTGAATGCAGTCCGTCGCAACGCTTGACCCCAGCTGCGCTCCGATCTGCGTGCCGACCGGCGGAGCAGCGATGGAATGCTGAAGCGTATCCGGCGCCTGCGCGCCTGTCTGCGCGACGGCTAAAAACAGTGAAAACGCCGTGAGCAGAGTGACGGCTGGGGAGTGGCCGAGATTGGTGGTGAGTTTCATGCAGGATCGGCAGGATCACGGCACAAGCGTGTATTTTACCGGGTTTTAGCGGTTTTCGGCAATCCTGAAACCATGGTTCCGCGGCTAAAGCCAAAGCCTCGCCGGCGTTTTCAACACAGCCCATGCACATCTCCCGCGTCCGGCGAAAACCGCTTCGCGTAGCGCGACTTCCGTGCGCGTGCAGTGTTTGCATCCTGTCAGCGCGCCCACTATGGTAGCCCCACTTTCGGAATGAAAAAAATCCTTCCGCTGCTTGCCGCGCTGGCAGGCGCAACGCCTCTTCTTGCGCAAACTCCCGCCGGCCCGGGCCCGGATATGCCTCAGCCGTCCACGTTGCTCGACGCGATCATTCACGCGGGGCCGATCATCATCCCACTGGTCGTTCTCTCGGTTTTCTCGGTGATGCTCGTCGTCGTTTATTTCCTCACGATCCGCCGCGGCGCTGTCGTCTCGAATGGCTACATGGCTACAGCCGATGCGCTGCTGCGGAAACGCGATTACCTGGGCTTGCTTGCGGTCTCGAATCGCCACGGCGAATCGATCGCGCGCGTCGTGCAGAAGATGCTGGAGTTCACCACGAAGAACCCCGGCGCCGACTTTGCGCAGGTGCGTGAGATCGCAGAGACGGAAGGCACGCGGGTCGCATCGAACATCAACAACAAGGTCACTTATCTCGCCGATATCGGAATGCTGGCGCCGCTGATCGGGCTGCTCGGCACCGTCATCGGCATTGTGCGCTCGTTCAGCGCGCTCGGCGCGGATCTCGGCTCGGCGCGTTACGCACAGCTGTCGAAAGGCGTCAGCGAGGCGCTCATCAACACCGCGGGCGGCCTGGCGATCGGCATCCCGGCGTTGATCTTTTACGCTTTCTTCCGCGGTCGCGCGCAGCGGCTGATCTCCGAACTTGAGTCCGCCGTGACGCACGTTCTCGCCTTGCTTTCGCTGCAATACAACAAGCGGACCGAGCGCGCGCCGGCGTTGCTCGAGGATGAATTTTGAGGCGTTCGGCGCGTCAGAATTCTAGCGCCTCCGACTTTCCCGTTCTCGCGACATGAACCTGCGCAAACACGCCGTGCCGCAGCATCCGGGCATCCAGCTTGCTCCGTTGGTGGACGTTCTGATGTTGCTCCTGATCTTCTTCCTCCTGACGTGGAACGCCGCGCGCAACGAGAACGAGCTCGATGTGAAAGTGCCGAAGGCGACACAGGCGAAGGAAAAGTCGGCGCCGATTGGCGATGTGGTCGTGAACGTAAAAGCCGACGGCACTGTCGTCGTCAACCGGCGGACCCTGAGCGCGCCTGAGTTAACCGATCTGTTGCGCAGTCTGGTGCAGTTGGACGAGAACCAGGCGGTCGTCATCCGCGGCGACGAAACCGGCGCTTACAAACATGTCGTGGGCGTGCTGAACATCTGCAGCGAAGCGGGCGTGACGAACGTCGCCTTCGCGACCGCAAAATGAAGACAATGCAGAGCGCGTTCGGCGTTCTGGTGTTGACCTTTGCGACGATTGTTGCTGCCACTGGCCAGCAGCGCGCACACGAGGTTCGTCGCGCCGAGCCAGTCGAAGACATACCGCGTGCGCTCCCGGCGAACGAACCGACGGCAACGCCTCGGCGCGTGGCGCCGATCCCCGGCCAGAGCGCTCCGCCGCGAACCGCTCCACCGCCGGCAACGCAAAGCACGACGCCGCGCAGCGCTCCACCCGTTCCCCAGGCGACGCCGACAGTGCCGGTCCCTGCGAGTACGCCGCGCGCAACCGTCCCACAATCCACGCCTCCGCCGCCCGTCGCCACGAGCACGCCGCGCGTTGCGCCGCCGGAACCACCGCCTGCAGAGCCGCCTGCGCACGAGCCCGCAGCGGAGCCGGAATCTCCGGATCGTCGTCAGCTCGATTACGCGAACGGTCTCTTCGCGCGCAAACTGTACGACCTCGCGGTGCCGGAATACGAAAAGTTTCTCGGTCAATTCCCGGGCGCGAGCGGTCGCGCCAGCGCGTACTTCTACCTCGGCGAATGCTATCGCTCGTTGAATCGCACGCCCGCTGCGCGCACCGCCTTTCAGAGCGTGCTCGATGAGCATCCCGAGAGTGAATTCGCGGGACCCGCTGCCTACGGAGTCGGGGAAATCCTGTTCAACCAAAAAGATTATGCGGGAGCGCTGCCGCTCTTTCACCGTTCGGCCACAAAGACCAAGGAACCAGCGCTCGCGCTTTCGGCGCGGTATTTCGAGGCGCGTTGTCTCGAAAATCTCAACCGCAAAGACGACGCCGCGAATCTCTACCTGCAGGTTGTCGAAGCGAAGAATCCGAACCCGTACCGCGAAGACTCACGCATGGCTGCGGGATCGATTTTGCTTTCGCGTGGGCGCCGGGTGGATGCACTCCGTCAGTACGAGGCGCTCTCGAACGAGACGACCAAGCCGGCATTGAAAGCCGAAGCGACCGTCCGCGCTGGAATGGTCGCGGTGGAGTTGCAACAGGCCGACAGAGCCAAGCCCGACAAGGCGATGATGGAGAAGGCGATGTCGCTTCTACAAAAGGCTCGCACGATGCCGGAAGCCGGCCGCTGGCGCGGGATCGCCGAAGTCGGCTTGCTGCGCCTGCTTTATTCCAACGGCCAGCACGCGCAGGTCGTCGCCGAATACAAGCGCAGCCAGGCGCAAATCCCGGAAGAAGTTCGCGCGGAGATGATGCTCCTCGCCGCGAACAGCGAGCGGCAGCAGGGCCGCGGCAAAGAAGCGGAGGCGCTCTACGCGGAGATCATCGCAAAGTATCCGACGCGCGAGGAAGCGAAGGACGCGCGCTATCAGCGCTTGATCAATATCTACAACTCCGACCCGGCGTCGCTCGTCGCGGAGGTCGATCAATTTCTCGCCTCGAATCCCACGGCCGAGCGCGCCGACCAGGCGAGATTGTTGCAAGCCGAAGCGTATTACAAGGAGGGCAAGTTTGCGGAAGCGGCGCCACTTTACGAAGCGCTGCGGGCCTCGCAGTTGTCGGCGAAACTCCGCGCCGAATCGGCTTACAAACTCGGCTGGTGTTACGTGCAGATGAAAAGCCCGCTCCGGATTATCGAAGCGTTCACCTATTTCCTGAAGGCATTTCCGGATAATCCGCAGGCGCCGGCTGCGCTCACGCAGAGAGCGCTCGCGAACCAGGAGACAAAAAATTACGACGCCGCGATCGCGGATCTAAACACGCTCCTCACCAGCTACCCGGCGGCGAAGGAACGCGAAGCCGCGCTGCAGCAGAAGGCATTGCTCATGGGGCAGCAGGAAAACACGCAAGGAATGACGGAAGCGTTCCGGCAATTGCTGAAAGAGTTCCCGAAGAGCGCGGTCGCCGCGCAGGCGCAATACTACATCGGCAAGGCGGCCTTCGAAGCGAAGGACTACAAGGCTGCCATCCCCGCGCTCGACGCCGCGCGAAAACTGAACAAGGAGCAGTACTACACGCCGGCGACCGTGCGGATCGTCTCCTCGCACTTCTACCAGAAGAATCGCGCCGCGCTCACGACCGAGATCAACAACTTCCTCGCCGCTGATCCGGCGGCGAAGATTCCCGGCGAGATCCTGCAGTGGCTCGGCCTCGAGTATTACAACGAAAAGAACTACGCGGCGGCCGAGAAGTATCTCACGGTGCTCGGTAATGGCGATACCGCGAACGTGAACCCGGATTTCTGGTTCTACCTCGCCGACGCGCAGTCGAAGCTGGAGAAATTCGCCGCCGCGGAAGCGTCGTACGAGCGCTACCTGCAAACCGCGAGCGATCCGGCCGCGAAAGTGAAAACGCTCCTCGCGCTTGGTGCGACCAAGATCGCCGCGCATAAAGCTGACGACGCACAAAGGATCGCCGACGAAATCATGAGCCTCCAGCCGGAAGGGCGCGTGAATGCGGAAGCGAGATTGCTCGCCGGTGACGTGCAATTCGAGCGCGGGCGCTTCGACGAAGCAGGCCGCGCCTATATGAGCGTCGCGTTGCTCTACGACGACCCCACGATCACGCCGCGTGCGCTACAAAAGGCCGCCGCCGCTTACGAGAAGGCCGGCAAGCAAGCGGAAGCCGATCGAGCAACAGAGCAGCTGCGGGCGAAGTATCCCGAGTTCGCAAGCGGGTAGTTCCGCCGGTGTCAGGGCGCGATTCCTTGGCCGAACTAGACAGGATTAACAGGATTCAGACGATTAACAGGATTGGTCGGCTTGTGCTGTCGCCGCCGGGATCCCGTCAATCCTGTTAATCCTGTTAATCGTGCAAATCCTGTCTAGTTCGTCAACCGGGCCGTTCCCTCCAGCCGGTGAACAGCGCGATTGTCATCCGCAAAGCCATCTGATTCCATCGCCGGATGGACAAGCTTCGCCCCTGCATCGCGGAATTCATCGGCACGTTCGCGCTCGTGTTTATCGGCATCGGCGCGATCAAGACCGCGGGACATGACGTCCTCGCCGTCGCGCTTGCGCACGGCCTCACGATCGCTGCCTTCGTCTCGGCGACGATGCACATCTCCGGCGGCCAGCTGAACCCAGCCGTCACTTTCGGTCTCGTCTGCGGCGGACACATGACCGTCCCGGACGCGATCCGCTATTGGATCGCGCAACTCCTCGGCGGCATTGCGGCGGCGCTGATCTGCCTCGGCCTGTTCGACCGCGATGTCGTCGTGAATGGAACGCCACAACTCGCCGCCGCGCTCAGCGGACCGCAGGGGATTCTGATCGAAGCGATCATGACGTTCTTCCTCGTTTTCGTGGTGCATGGAACAGGCGTCGACGAACGAGGCCGACGCGTCGCAGGTCTGGCCATTGGCTCCACTGTAACGCTCGACATTCTCTTCGGCGGTCCACTCACCGGCGCTGCGATGAACCCCGCGCGCGTCTTCGGCCCAGCCGTCGCCGCGAACTTCTGGAAGGCGCACTACGTCTATTGGCTCGGCCCACTCCTCGGCGGCGCCGCGGCTGGATTCATCTACCGCGTCTTCATTGAGAAGAACCCAGCGCCGGTGCCAGCACCGGTTGCGGTAGAGCGGCGTTAACCAATCGCCAGCGTCTCGATCGGCAACGGCGCGAGAAAATCCTTCGCGTCATCGACCTGCAGCACCGGCTTCGCCAGATGCGCCGCGAGGAAACTGGCATCCGGCGTCTGCGCGATGCCCGCTTGCGCAGTAACACTTGCTTGCGCCAGCTGCTCGATCACCCGCTCGACATTCCGTAAGACGTTTTTCGCGTCGGTAAACTCCACCGTCGCGACGCCCGGCGCAGTCGCCTCCACGTAGGGCGCGAGCGTGCAGGCAAAATGCAGCAGCAGCGCGTCGAGCAGTTTTTCCTGAGCACGCAGTCGTGCCTTCACGACGAGACGTAAGTCCCGCGCAAGACCCTGGCTCGGGCTCATCCCGCAGCGAACGCCCGCCGCCATCGCCGCTTCATTCAGCTGAATGATAGACGCCTTCGCTGCCTCGCCATCGATCAACGCCACGGGCGTGCCTGTCAGCTCCGGTTGATGACGCAACGCCGCCTGCAGATAAAAATTCGGCACGTAAATCGTCGCAAACATCACGCCGTGCCGGTTGCCTCCTGCCGGCCTCCTTGCACGCGCTGCACATGGATCCGTAGTCGAGCCCAGTTGTTCTCCGGTTGCAGATCGGGCAGCCGCCAATTGTTCTCGAGGACGAGCTTCGTTTGCGCGCTGCTGATAATGCTGCGGCGCGTGAGGACCAGAAATGCCGTCGGCGCCGGCTCGACCAGACGTTGCAATCGATACCAGCTCGTCTGCGGAATCTTTCGCAGCTCATCCGCCGCGTTGAGAACGAGATCGAGCACGACGATCGGAAAATTGCCATCGCGCAGCAGCAGATCGGCCGCCTTGATCGCCTCCACGGTTTTGCGGCAGCGCACCCAGAGCAGATTGCGTAGACGCACATTCCCAAGCGGCTGCGGATCGAACGAATCGCGGCCATCGATCAACGCCAAGAAGAACCGTTCCTGATGTGCCGTTTCCAGTAACCGCGCGATCAACAGCGCCGTCCCCGCGCTGACATTCGGGCTCGTCAGTTCCGTGATCGCGCCTTTCGACAGCCCGCCGCCGACCGCGTCATCGAGCGGCGGAATGCCCGTCGCGATCCGTGCCTGCGGAGGAATGCGTCGCTGCGGAAAACGCTCCGCCAGCAGATTGCGCAGCTCGACGATGTTGCTGCGCGTTGCCATGAGCAAACATGGCAAAAGCCGTCCACATGTTCAACTGAACATTACACCCGCTTCCGCCGACCAGCGGTCATTTGCTTCCGCACGAGCGACACCATTACGCCTTGAATCCGCAACTCGCGCGCCGGCCGCAAATCGGGAAACTCAGGATTCTCCGCCTTCAAATACGGCCGCCCGTGCTCAATCACGTAACGCTTCAACGTCGTTTCCCCATCAATCAACGCCGCCACAATATCGCCGTTCTGCGCATCCTTCCGGTCTTCGAGAATGACGATGTCGCCGTCGAGAATATGTGCGCCGATCATCGAGTCTCCGCGTACCCGCAGCGCAAACGTTCGTCCATTCTTCGACGCGTTCACGCTGCCGGCATCGAGCGAGACATGCCCCTCCGCCGATTGCTCTGCGAGCACCGACATGCCCGCGGGAATCTCGCCGTAAATCGGGACATCCGTGATCCGCACTTTTTGCGCGGGCGTGACGAGCGCCCGAGCTTTCCGCGCGTGACGGTCGAGGAAGCCCTTCCGCTCCAGCGCGTCGAGATACTGCATCACCGAGGTCTGGCTCGCGAAACCGAAATGCTTCTGGATCTCGCGCGTGCTCGGCGTGAAGCCTTTCTCGCGCTGCTCGTTCTGGATGAACGCAAGGATGTCGCTCTGCCGTTCCGTGAGCACGGAGACATTCTGCGCAACGAGCTTAGTTAATCAAGTTCAAATGAACATCAACAGCCTACATCGTCGCCAGCGCAGTCCGATGCTCCTCGAGCTGTGCAATCCAACGCCGCAAATACGAATAGCGAACATACAACTGCCGCAGCGCGGCAATCGCAGCGTCATCCATTTCCCCGAAGGTCGAATCGACCCGCTGCAGTTCCGCGTCTGCTTCACCGTGGAGTTGCGTCAAGCTATCGAGCAGCAGGGTGATGCGGTTCCGCACCTGCACGATGTCGCCGGTGAGCAGCGACCGGCTCAGCGCACTCGTCGCGCCCGCTGCTCTCTCGGCCACACGCGTCGCATCCTGCGTTACCTGTGCGACCGGCGCGAAGAGGTCGGCGATGGTCGCCGGCACCGCATCGAAGCGTGATGTCGACGTGTGACCTGCGAGCGCAAGCAGATGCTGAAGCCGCAGCTTCGGATCCTGCAGCGTTTGATATGCTTCATTGATCTGCGCGAACTCGGTCTCGCTGGCACCGCCATCCGGCGAAGACGCTTGGGCGTCGGGATGCTGGCGCAGCGTTCGCTCGTGAAACGCCTGCCGAAGCGCGTCTGGATCCAGCCAGGGGCGGCGGGGTTGATCGAGCAGCGCGAAGTAATCCGTCATGCAGCGAAGCTCTCGCCGCAGGAACAATGCGCCACCGCATTCGGATTCGTCACCTTGAAGCCACCTTTTTGCAGGTCGTCGCTGTAATCGAGCAGCGAGCCGCTGACGAACAGCGCGCTCTTCGGATCGATCACCACGCGCACGTCCGACGACTGCACCATGATGTCGCGATTCGCCGGTCCGTCGACGAGATCCATCTTGTATTGCAAACCGGAGCAGCCGCCGCCGATCACGGCGACGCGCAACGCACCTTGCGGTCGCCCCTGCTTTTGCAGCAAACCGAGCAACTTCCGCGCGGCGTTCTCCGTCACCTTTACGAGGCGCTCGTTGCCGATTTTATAGTTGATCCCGTTCGTCGGGCTGCCGGTGGCGGACACGCGGAAAGCTACCGGTCGCGCGGCCTCACGGCAACACGGGCTCGGCGCATGATTGCAAGTGCGCAGCAGCGATGCACTCGAGGTCGTGCAGCGAAGCGACGTGCTGGAACTTCTCGCGCAGCGCTTTGCTGTGCGGAAAGCCTTTCGAGTAGGCCATCAGGCGTGAACGCATTGAACGGATCGCGTTTTCCTCGTTTTGCCATTCCTCCACGGCGAGTTGGCAGTGCCGTTGAATCAGCGCCCAGCGTTCCTCCAGATCAGGCGGCGGTAGGATTTCGCCTGTTGCCAGCTCGTGTTTGATCTGGTCGAAGATCCATGGTGCGCTCATGGCGGCGCGGCCGATCATCACGCCGGCGATCGCGGTCTCCGCGCGTCGTCTCGCCACATCGGCTGCGTTCGCGATGTCGCCGTTGCCAATCACCGGCACGGTGACCGACGCGGCGACTTCGCCAATCACTTCCCAATTCGCTGTTCCCGAATAACCCTGCCCGCGCGTGCGCCCATGCACCGCGATCGCGGCGATCCCGAGATCCTCGAGAATGCGCGCGACCGTCGGCGCGTTGATCGAACTCTCATCCCAGCCAATGCGAATCTTCGCCGTCACCGGCACCGGCGCGACCGCCTTCACGACCGCGCCCGCGACAGCCGCAAGCGTCGGGCAATCCTTCAGCAACGCTGAGCCGCCATTCTTCGCGACAACCTTGTTGACCGGGCAACCGAAGTTCAGGTCGATGAAATCCGGCCGGACCCAATCGATGACGTGGCGCGCGGCTTCCGCCATATGCTCCGCGTTTCCGCCGAAGAGCTGCACGCCGAGCGGTCTTTCGCATTCGCCGAAATCGAGATATTCGCGCGTGCGTTCATTGCGCCGGAAAACGCCTTCCGCCGAGACGAACTCGGTCACGAGCACATCGGCGCCGCGCTCTTTGCAAAGCTGGCGAAAGATCTTGTCCGACACGCCGGCCATCGGCGCGAGATAAAGCGGGAACTTCCCGCCCGCGAACCATGGCAGCTCGGTTTTCATCGCGAGGCGGTGTTCTGCAGCAGGTGCGCGACTTCGCTTTGCAACGTCTCCAGCTCATCGAGCCGCAGTTGTACGTCGGGAACAATGAAGACGTCGCCGTTCTTCGCGTGCTCGTAGATGAGGACGCGGCCGTTCTCCGTCTCCTCGGTTTTGATCTGCTTCAGCACGCGTTTCCGCTCGAGCATCACCGCGAGGACGTAGCAGGCATTCGGCTGCTTGTTCTCGGAGAGAAAACGGCGCAGTAATTCCTCCGCGCTTTCCTTCGGCAACGCCTCCGGCGGCGTCGCCGGCGGAGCCTCGTAGCGCGTCTTCCAAAACGAGAACGGCCGGATGTTTTCGTTCCGTGATGCCCATGCCTCTTCGCTCAGGTCTTCGCGCCGGAAGCCGCTCCCGTCGCGGAAGAGCAAGGTGTAGAACTGCTCGCCCTCCACGAACGGGCGATTTGTCATCGCACAGACGTCTGCGCGCGCCTTGATCGGCCAGTCGTTCGCGAGTGGATTCATGATGCGGTCGCGCGGCTGGCGACGAATGGATTCAAGCTCTTCACGTCACGATTGGTCGATCGAATCCAGAGCAGTAGCAGACCGATGATCGCGAACAGGACGTTTGGCGTCCACGCCGCCGCCCACGACGGGATGCGATCGCCTTCGCCGAGCGCAAGGAAGAAATGCCCGAGGAAAGTGTTCATGAATACGAGCCCGATCGCAGCGGCCACGCTCGAGAGAACACCGCCGCGCGAGAAGCCAATCGCGAGCGGCGCCGCGATGAAGACGACGACGAGGCAGGTCCACGGCAACGCAAGCCGGTGGTGCAGATGCGTGCGAAAAGGCGCGAGCAAGTTGTCGGGGAAGTCGGAGTTAAAATGCAGGTAATCGCGCAGCTCGGGCAGGCTGAGAAAATCCGGGCGCATGTTCGCGCTCGCCAGGCGGAAAGGCGTTTCGCTCCAGTCGCGGATCATGAGGGAGTCCGTCCGTTCTTCGCCGAGAATGTTCCCCGCGTTGTCATAGCTCACCACCTTCACGCCGCGCAGCTCCCACGCTTTTTCGGGCGCGTGATATGTCGCCTCAGCAGCAAAGTAATTCTTCAGGATGTTATCGTTCTCGTCCTGCTGCAGGATCTGGAGGTTGTGGAAGTAGTTCTCGTCCGCATTGAAGATCTGGATAAACCAGGTGCGATTGTCGCGACGATTCCGGAACAGCTGCGCCACAAGGCCGACTTTTTTCGACGCATTGAAGTATCCCTTCCGCGCCTTGTCGGCATGCGGGGCAAGGGAATAATTCAGCACGCCGCTGACGATTGCCGTCAGCGCGCCCATTGCGATCAACGGCGCCAGCAGACGGGGCACGCTGATGCCGGCCGTCAGCATCGAGACGATTTCGTTCGTGCGCGACATTCTCCCGAGCACATAGAGCAGCGCGAGCACGAGGGAGATCGGCAGAAGAATCACGAGAATTTGTGGCACCTGCGTGAGATAGTATTGGATCACGCGCCCCACCGACATGCCTCCACCCAGGAAGTCCGACACGTGGTCGCTGATGTCGAACACGAGCCAGATCGAGATGAACGCCGCGATGCAGAGGGCGTAAGCCTTCAGGAAGCTGGTCAGGAGATAGCGATCGAGAAGTCTCACGGCGAAATGTTGGAACGAAGATACCCACTTTGCGCTTGCCGTTCATCCTCAGCCTCTGCGCGCGCGGGCCTTTAAACAAAGTCGCAATTCGGCAATTTCAAATCTCATGATTGCGCTGAAGGAATCGATCGGCAGTGACTTCGTGGAGCGGGTCGGCACCATTTTCTCGGATTCGGGGCTGCTGGCGCGCGCGAAGAATTTCGAATACCGGCGCGAGCAACAGGAGATGGCGGTGGCGGTCGCGCGAGCGCTTGAGGAGGAGCAGCACCTCGTCGTCGAGGCGGGGACCGGTGTTGGCAAATCGATCGCCTATCTCGTGCCGTCGATTCTTCATGCGCTCGAGCAAAACAAGAAGGCGATCATCTCCACGCAGACGATCAATCTGCAGGAGCAGCTGCTCGACAAGGACATCCCGATCCTGAAGCGGATCCTGCCGGTCGAATTCGAGGCGGCATTGATGAAGGGGCGGCAGAATTATCTCTGCCCGCGACGGCTCGAACGCGCGCTCCAGCAGGCGGCCGAACTCTTCACCACGTCCGAGCAGGAAGAGCTCGGACGCATCGCGGAGTGGGCGAGTCGCACGAAAGACGGTTCGCTTAGCGACATGCCGATCGAGCCGGACACGAAAGTCTGGGCGCAGGTTTGCAGCGAGGCGCACATCTGCACCACAAAGACGTGTGGGCAAACCGCCAATTGCTTCTTTCAACAAGCGCGGAAGCGGTTGCTCGCGGCCGACGTCATCGTCGTCAATCACACGCTGCTCTTCATGCTCCTCGGCACGCCCGACGAACAGGAGGAGCGGGAGAGCGGCTATTTGTTCCCGAACGACTTCATCATCTTCGACGAAGCGCACACGGTGGAGCAGGTCGCCTCGCGCCAGATCGGCATCAGCATTTCGCAATACGGCCTGCGCGCGACGATTCAACGGCTCTACAACGCGCGAACGAAGAAGGGGCTTTTCACGGTCACGCGCGATGCGCCAGGCGTGACGCTCGCCGCGTCACTCGTCGATGACGTGGATCGATTTTTCGAAGCGCTCGGGGAGCGCGCCGACTTCCGTAAAGGCCGCGAGTTCCGCGTGCGGAAAGCTGATTTCGTCGACGACACGATCAGTGCGAAGCTCGCGGCGCTGCAGGTGCGCATCCTCGATGTCGTGAAGCGAACGGAAGACGAATTCCTGAAAGCCGAGCTGCAGGAGCTCGGGCGACGCGTGCGCGACGCGCGACATGGGATCGTTGCGTTCCTGGAGCAAAGCGCGGAGCAGTACGTCTACTGGATCGAGCGCACCGGAAAGGCGCAGCAGTTCTTCTCGATCAACGCCGCGCCGATCGACATCGCGCCGGTGCTGCAGCGGATGATTTTTCGACCGGATTGCTGCTGCGTCATGACGAGCGCGACGCTTGCCGTCGGCCAGCGCGAGCTCACGTATTTCCGCCGCCGGGTCGGCGCGCTCGAAGCCAACGCATTGCAGCTCGGCAGCCCGTTCGATTTCCACACGCAGATGAAGCTGTTCGTCGTGCAAAAAATGCCCGACCCGCGCGATGCCGGCTACAACGCTGCGCTCGCGCATTGGGTGGCGCATTTCGTCGCCCAGACGAATGGCCGCGCGTTTGTGCTTTTCACCAGCTATCGCGGGATGCAGCAGCTCGCGCTGGAGATGGAGCCATTCTTCGCGGCGAACGAGATGAACCTGCTCGTGCAGGGGCAGGGGGCACCGCGCGGGCGGTTGCTCGAGGAATTTAAGAATAGCGAACGCGGTGTGCTGTTCGGCACCGACAGCTTTTGGATGGGCGTGGATGTGCCGGGCGAGGCGCTCTCGAACGTGATCATCACGCGGCTGCCGTTTGCGGTGCCGGACAGCCCCCTCATTGAGGCGAAGCTCGAGCTGGTGCAGGAGCGTGGCGGCGATCCGTTCAAGGAATACTCGCTGCCCGAAGCCATCCTGAAGCTGCGGCAGGGCGTCGGCCGATTGATCCGGACGAAGAGCGACAAAGGCATCGTCGTGATCCTCGATAATCGAATCGTGACGAAGGCGTATGGCCGCGCATTTTTGAAAGCGCTGCCGAGTTGTCCGGTGCAAATTATTTGAGAAACCGCGGCTGCACCATCGCGGGCGCGGTTCTTCCATTTACGATCACTTGAACATATAACGGTCTAAAGCTATATGAATGATGTGAAGCGGTTCCTGTTGCCGATCAGCCTTGCAGTGGTCCCGGCGCTTTTTGCCGGCATTGCGATCGGGCGTTACACGGCCTCTCCGGCTCCCATTTCTCCGACAACGCCGGCGCCGATGGTCTCGACCTCATCGACGCAGCAGGAGGAGAACGATGACACGGCGAACACACAGCCCCTGGTCCGTCGACAAACGGCAGTCGATAGCGACGCAGGTGAAGCGCCGGAGCCAGTCACCGCTGTTTCGAGCGGCGACATCATCGCGCAGATGAGAAGCGCGCTGGCGCGCACCGGCAACCGCCGCACGTACGCCACCTTCAGCAAGCTCGCCGATGCGATCGATGCGCAAAACGTGCGCGAGGTCCTGACGTTCGCGGAGACGCTCCAGAAGCCGCAGGAGAAAAGCATGGTGCTCTCGCTGATCATCGGCCGCTGGGCGGAATTCGATCCGCAGGCGGCGATTGCCTACGCGGAGACGATGCCGGTAGGGACCTCACGCAATTGGGCGATCACGAGCGCCGTCGCCGGCTGGGTGGAGCGCGACTCCTCGGCTGCAACCAGCTGGGTGCAACAACTTCCGCCCGGTCCATCACGTGATCAGGCGATGCAAACCATCGTCTCGGCGCTGGCTGAAAAAAATCCGCAAGCCGCACTCACGTTCCTCGACACACTCCCCGCCGGACGGCAGCGGCAGAGCCTTTACTGGCCGATCTTCAGCAAGTGGACGTCAGTCGATCCTGTCGCCGCCGCGGATCGCGCGACTCAATTGCCGCCCGGGCAAAGTCGCGACGCCGCGATCCAGGTCGTCGGCTCGAATTGGGCAAACCAGGATCCCGAAGCTGCGTTTGCGTGGGCGAATACGTTGCCGCCAGGGCAGGGGCGCAATAACGCGCTGCAAAATATTTTAGCGAGCTGGGCGAACAAAGATCCGCAACGCGCGGCGTCGATCGTGAAAGACATGACGACCGGTTCGGTGCGCGATCAATCGATCGGCAACATCGCACGGCAATGGGCGTTGACGGACGCACGCGCGGCGCTCGCGTGGGCCGAGCAATTGCCCGCCGGCGATGCGCAGCAGAACGCGGTGCGCTTCGCGCTCACGAGCTGGGTGCAATCGGAGCCGACCGCCGCGGCGGAATATGTCGCCAGCCTCCCGGCCGGCAAAGTGCAGGAGGAAGCGACGAGTGCCGTCGCGTTGCAACTGGCCAACAGCGATATCCAGAGCGCGGTGGCGTGGGCGCAGAAACTTCCCGCCGGCAGCGCGCGGCAGAACGCGCTCACCAACATCATCTCGCAGTGGAGCGATGCCGATCCGCAAAGTGCGGCCGATTTTGCGATGCGCACGAGCGAAGCCGAGGGACGCAAGACGATGCTCGAGAACGTCTCGCGACAATGGGCCCGCAATGATCCGCAAGCGGCGTTGCGTTGGGCAGGAAACCTGACGGAGCGTGGCGCGCGTGATGCGGTCTTGCCGGGAATCGTGGCCGTCGTGGCGGAGTCTGATCCGCAGCAGGCGGCACGACTCGTTAGCCAGATGTCTTCCGGCGAGGCGCAGAGCACCGCCACAGGAGCGATCGCCTGGCAATGGGCGGGCGAAGACCCGCAGGCCGCGAGCAAATGGGTGACCTCGTTCTCTGAAGGTCCGGCCCGCGAGCGCGCGGTGGAGAGCCTGATGAATCGCTGGTCGCAAAGCGATCCCTACGCGGCGGGCGCCTGGCTCGGCACGTTATCGCCAGGGCCATCACGTGATGCTGCGGTGACGTCGTACACGCGGCGCGTCGCCTCGACCGATCCGGCAGCGGCGGCGCAGTGGGCGGAAACCATTGGCAATGAAAACATGCGGAACACACAGGTGGAATCGATCGCCGCGGCGTGGCTGAAAGCGGACGCGAATCGTGCCTCGGCCTGGATCGCAAATTCGTCGTTGAGTGACGACGTGAAAGCGCGGCTGCTGCCGCAGCGGCAATGAATGGAACCGGCTCCGGCGCAGCGTTACGGTCGACTGTAGGGGAAGCTGTTAGCTTCCCGTGTCTCTCTCAGAAACGGGGGAAGCTGACAGCTTCCCCTACAGAAACGAAACGTGCGGCAGATCGAGCGGCCGAAGTGCGGCACATCATCGCGATCCTGCATAAGTGGGGCGTGCATACCTTGGGTGATTTCGCAGCGCTCAAAAAAGAGGACGTGAGTGCGCGGCTCGGCCCCGAAGCCGTGCAGATGTGGGAACGCGCGAGCGGGAAAGCGACGCGCTTGCTGAAACTGGTGCAGCCGCCGGAGTCGTTCGCGGAGGCGATCGAATTCGAGAACGAGATCGAAACGATCGAGCCGCTGCTGTTTATTCTGCGGCGCTTTTTGCAGCAGCTAACGCTGCGGCTCGGTGCGCTCTATCTCGTCGCGAAAGAGCTGAAGCTTGGAATCACGTTCAGCGATAAGCAGATCTACGAGCATCTCTTCAAAATTCCGGAGCCGAGTAATGACGTGGAGGTGCTGTTCCGAATGCTGCATACGCATCTCGAGAATTTCACTTCTGAGGCGCCGATCGTTTCTGTCTCGCTCGAAGTGCAGCCCACGAAGCCGTCGCAGCAGCAGTTCAGTTTGTTTGAAACGGCGCTGCGCGATCCGACGCAGCTTTCCGAAACGCTCGCGCGGCTGACGGGTTTGCTCGGTGGTGATTCTGTCGGCACGCCGGTGCTGGAGGATACACATCGGCCGGATGCGTTTCGCGTTGAGCCATTTTCCTGGCAGCTGGAGGAAGGGGCGCCAGCCGCTGAGCCATTGCCATCATTCGCGTTGCGGCGTTTCCGTTCCGCGACTCCGGCTTCGGTTCTGCTCGCGGAGAACGCGCCCGCGCATTTGCGCAGCGCGGAAGTTGAGGGTGAAGTCATCGATCACGCGGGCCCGTATCACGCCTCCGGCAGCTGGTGGGATCGCAACGCCTGGGCACGCGCCGAGTGGGATGTGCAGCTGGCGAACGGTGCGCTGGCTCGTTGTCATCAGCACGAGCAGGGCTGGGCCGTGGACGGGATTTACGATTAGCAGTGAAGCGCACGCGTTATGGCTTACGTCGAATTGCATGCGTGCAGCGCGTTTAATTTCCTCCGCGGCGCATCGTTTCCGGAGCAGCTAGCGGACGTAGCAGCAGAGCTGGAGATGCCCGCGCTGGCGGTGCTCGATCGTAACGGCGTTTACGGCTCGCAGCGGTTCTCGGTCGCGGCGCGTGAACAGGGCGTGCGGCCGATCGTCGGGTCTGAACTGACGATGGAGGACGGGAGCGTGCTGCCGGTGCTGGTGGAGAACAAGACCGGCTACGCGAATCTCTGCTCGCTCCTGACGCAGGCGCATCTGCGCAGCAACGTGAAAGGCGAATGCGCGGTCGAGTGGAATGAGCTCCCGGAGTTTGCGGAAGGTTTAGTGGCGCTGCTGGGTCACAGCGCGTGGCACGACATTCTGGGGAGCGCAGGCTTTCCGCCTGCTGGTTTCGGCATTTTGCCGAAACGAACTTCCGAAAGTTCGCGACGACAGAATGTCGTCGCCAGCAGCCTGAAAGCCTGCGCTCCCCAGGCTCCCGCAGAACGAGCGCAACGTCTGATCAAGGCGTTTGGTGCAGACAGCGTCTATGTTGAAATCCAGCGACATTTCATCCGTGGTGAAGAGCGGTTGAACGAACATCTGGTCGATCTCGCCCGCGCGAACAACCTCCCCATCATCGCGACCAACGGCGTGCAATACGCGCGACCGAATGGCCGCCAGGTGCTCGACGTCTTCACCTGCATTCGCGAGCACACGCATCTGGATGCTGCGGGGAAATTGCTCACGCAAAATGCCGAGCGCCACCTGAAGAGCGATGCCGAAATGCGCGCGCTCTTCCGCGACATTCCGGAAGCGATCACAAACACGAAACGACTCGCCGATCGCCTGACGTTTTCGCTCGAAAACATCGGCTACAGCTTCCCGGATTATCCGGTGCCGGACGGGCACAACATGGATTCCTTCCTGCGCACGATCACGTTCTTCGGCGCGCAGCAGCGGTATGAGGCGATGAGCACCGCGGTGAAACGGCAGCTCGAGGAAGAACTGGCGTTGATCAAGAAGCTCGGGTTCGCCGGGTATTTCCTGATCGTCTGGGACATCGTCAACTTCTGTCGCGAGACGAACGTGATGGTGCAGGGACGCGGCAGCGCGGCGAACAGCGCGGTCTGTTATTGCCTCGGCATCACGCCAGTCGATCCGGTGGGGAATCATCTCGTGTTCGAGCGGTTCCTTAGCGAAAGCCGAAAGGGCTGGCCCGATATCGATCTCGATCTGCCGAGCGGCGATCGACGCGAGAGCGTAATCCAGGAGATATATCGTCGGTACGGAAAACACGGCGCCGCGATGACGGCGAACGTCATCACATATCGCGGCAAAAGTGCGGCGCGGGAGATCGGCAAGGCGTTAAACTTCGCGCCGAGCGTGCTCGATCGTTTCTCGCACCTGTTCGCGAGCGGCGACTTCCCCCATACCATGGATCTCGCGGCGCAGATCGAGCAGGCCGGCTTACCGAAAGCGCATCCGCGGATGCCGGCGTTCCTCTCGTTATACCAGGCGATCTACGGGCTCCCGCGTCACCTCGGCCAACACTCGGGCGGCATGATCATTTGCCAGGATAAACTGAGCTCGTTCGTGCCGCTGGAGAACGCGTCGATGCCCGGGCGCGTCGTGGCGCAATGGGACAAGGACGACTGCGAGGATCTCGGCATCGTGAAGGTCGACTTGTTAGGCCTCGGCATGATGTCGGTGATGCAGGATGCGTTTGAGCTCTGCCGCGAACGCGGCCGGCCGCTCGACCTCGCGCACATTCCGAAGGAGGACGCGGCGACGTTCGAGATGATGTGCAAGGCGGACACTATCGGCGTGTTTCAAATCGAAAGCCGCGCGCAAATGGCGACGCTGCCGCGGATGAAGCCGGCCTGCTTCTACGATGTTGTCATTGAGGTGGCTATCATCCGCCCGGGACCAATCCAGGGCGACATGGTGCATCCGTACCTGAATCGTCGCGCTGGACGCGAGGAGGTGACGTATTTCGATGAGCGATTGGAGCCGATCCTCGGGCGCACGTTAGGCGTGCCGCTATTTCAGGAGCAGTTGCTGAAGATTGCGATGATCATGGCGAACTTCTCCGGCGCAGAAGCAGAAGAATTGCGCCGCGCGCTCAGCTTTCATCGTTCGCAGGAGCGGATGAACAAAGTGAGCGTGAAACTCCGCGCCGCGATGGAGAAAAACAACGTCGCGCCGGAAGCGATCGAGAAGATCCTTCAATCGATCACTTCGTTCGCGCTGTATGGATTTCCGGAGTCGCACGCGATCAGCTTTGCGATTCTCGCGTATGGGAGCGCGTATCTGAAGGTGCACCGCGCACCCGAGTTCTACGCGAGCTTGCTCAACAATCAGCCGATGGGTTTCTACAGCCCGGCCACGATTGTGAAGGATGCGCATCGGCATGGCCTGAAGGTGCAGCCTGTCTGCGTGACGCGGTCGGATTGGCGGTGCGCAGTTGTGTCAGATGACACGATTCGGCTCGGCTTTTGTGTTGTGAACGGTTTCCGGGAGCCGCATGCCGAGGAGCTGATCAGCGAACGCCAGCGGGCGCCGTTTGCTTCCGTGGATGATTTGAAGCGGCGCGTGCGCTTGAGCAAAGAGGATCTGCGGGCGCTCGCGGAGCTGGGCGCATTGAACGCGCTCGCGGCGCATCGTCGAGGGGCGATGTGGCGTGTGGAAGAGCAGCCGCCGGAGCCGCTCTTCGCGCAGATTGATGGCCTCGCACGCTCGCGCGCTGAGTCGGCGGCACAAGGAGTCGAGTCTCCGCTGCTGGCGATGACGATGCCGGAGCGCGTGCAAGCCGATTACGAAACGATGGGCCTAACGACTGGTCCGCACCCGATGAAACTGCTGCGGCTGCAGCTGCCAAACGCGTGGCGCGCGATCGATCTCCGGCAGGCGAGACATGGCGCGACGGTACAGATCGCGGGCAATGTGATTTGTCGTCAGCGCCCCGGAACAGCGAAAGGCTTCGTCTTCATCAGCCTGGAAGACGAAACCGGGGTGTCGAACGCCATTGTTGCGCCGGACCTGTTTGAGAAGCTCCGCCTGACGATTACCGAGGAGCCGTTTCTCTCGATCGAAGGGCAGGTGCAGAATTCGGACGACGTTGTCTTGATCAAAGCGCAGCAGATCAGGCCCCTCGCGCACCACCAATTGGTCGGCAGCGGATCGCATGATTTTCACTAGGCCGGTGCGCCGAGGCACGCGCCGGCATCGATGAGGAGGACTGTAGGGGAAGCTGTTAGCTTCCCCAGTCTCAGACGCAAACACGGGACCCTGTCAGCTTCCCCTACAGCAAACGCTGCGATCGCAGCTAGTGGCAGCCGCAGTGCGATCCGCACGAACCAACTGATGGGCCGGTGGAACTGCCGGGCACGAGCACGCCAAGGCCTCCGCTGATCACGCGTCGTACCGGCTCGCCCGTCTCGGGATCGGTGCGGAGCGGTTCGTCTTTCATGCTCTGCGTCACCTCGAAGCGCCGGATTGGTCTGTCGGTGTTTGTCGTTTCGTAAACGTAAGTAGGCATGGCGTCGGTTATTCTCCGGCTCCTTGCGCCGGCTTGGGTTCAGTCGCTTTTTCGGAAGAGGTATCGGAGGTCTCCAGCCACTCGGTGTGGAAGACGCCGGGCTTGTCGACCCGCTCATACGTGTGTGCGCCGAAGAAATCACGCTGAGCTTGCAGGAGATTCGAGGGCAGGCGCGCCTGGCGGTAGCTGTCGAAGTACGAGAGCGATGCGGCGAACGCCGGAACCGTGACGCCGTGCGAAACCGCCACAGAGACCGCCACGCGCCAGTTATCTTGCGTCTTCGCAATGATGTCCCTGAAATACGAATCGAGCAGCAGGTTGTGCAGCTCTGGGTTGCGCTGGTATGCCTCGACGATGCGGTTCAGGAACACCGCGCGAATAATGCAGCCCCCGCGCCAAATCGTGGCAATGTCGCTGAAGTTCAGGTTCCATTTCGATTCGATGCTCGCGGCGCCGAGTAGCTCCATGCCCTGCGCATAGGAGACGATCTTCGACGCGTAGAGCGCCTGCCGAACTGCCTCGATGAGCTGCGCGCGATCGCCTGTGAATTGTTGGCGCATCGGCTGCGGCAGAATTTTGGCTGAGTCGACACGCTCCTGCTTCCGCGAGGAGATGACGCGCGCCTCGACAGCAGCGTTGATCGTCGAGATGACGACCGCCTGTTTGATGGCCGATTGGAGCGTCCAGATGCCGGTGCCCTTTTGGCCGGCCTTGTCGAGGATGAGGTCGACGAGCGGCTTTCCTGTATCGGGATCGATCTTGCGGAAGATTTGCGCCGTGATGTCGATGAGATAGCTGTCGAGCTCCCCGCGGTTCCACTCAGCGAAGATTTCGGCGAGTTCCGGCGGCTCGAGGCCAAGCACGTCTTTCAGGACTGCGTAGGCCTCACAGATGAGCTGCATATCGCCGTACTCGATCCCGTTGTGCACCATCTTCACGTAATGGCCGGCGCCGTCGGGCCCCATGTAGCGGCAGCACGGTTCGCCATCCACCTGCGCCGCGATCTTCCGGAAGATGGGCGCGATGATCTCCCACGATTGCCGCGAGCCGCCGGGCATAAGCGACGGACCTTTAAGCGCGCCTTCCTCGCCGCCGGAGACACCGCAGCCGACGAAGTGAATGCCGCGCCCTTCGAGTTCCTGACCGCGCCGCTGTGTGTCGGTGAACAGGGAGTTACCGCCGTCGATGATCACGTCGCCGCGCTCGAGCAACGGCGCCAGCTGTGCGATCACCGCGTCGACCGGCGCGCCGGCTTTGACCATGATCATCGCCTTCCGCGGCCGCGCTAATGCCGCGACAAAATCAGCGATCGTGGACGTGGGCGCGATGTTCTTGCCGCTCGCTTTACCGGCGGCGAACTTCTCGGTCACCTCCGCCGTGCGATTGAAGACGGCGACGGAGAAGCCTTTCGACTCCATGTTGAGCACGAGATTCTCGCCCATCACCGCGAGGCCAATGAGGCCAATATCACATTGCTTCGCGCTCACTTTGCGTATCTCCTGTTCTCTCGATTCCGCGACCGAGCTCCTCCGTATCTAACACGCATGGCCAACCCCGTCTGCGAAGTTTTGCTCACTGAATCGCCGCTGACTGCGCCTCCCGACTGGCCTGGCAACGAAACTGGCGCAGTGGTCGATTTCTGGGGCGTCGTGCGCGCGACGGAGAACGGGGCCCACATCGCGGGCATCGAATACGAAGCGCATCACGTCATGGCTGAGCACCAGCTGGCGGCACTCGCGCGTGAAGCAGCAGACCAGTTTGCGCTGAGCTCGATCTGCATTCGCCACCGGATTGGTTTTGTCTCGGTTCGTGAGGCTTCGCTGTTGGTGCGCGTCGGCACCGGGCATCGCGCAGAAGCGTTCGCCGCGGCGAAGTGGGTGGTGGATGAGTTGAAAAAGCGGGTGCCGATCTGGAAGCACCCGCGGCAGGCGAACGGCACTAGAACGGATGAAGTGAACTCAGACGCGACGGCGGACTTGTCTCCGGCACGATGAATTGGGCGAATCGTCTCACCGTCAGCCGGCTCGGTTTAACGATTCTGTTCGTGCTCGCGCTGAATTCGGAATGGCCGTTCGCCTACACGCTCGCGCTGGTGCTGTTCATCATCGCTGGGATCACCGACTACGTGGATGGCGAGATCGCGCGCCGCTACCAATTTGTGACGAATTTCGGCAAGCTGATGGATCCGCTCGTCGACAAGATCATGATCGCGGCGGCGTTCATCTCGCTGGTGGCGCTGCCCGCGAGGCATGTTCCCGGCGCCGTGCCAGCATGGGCGGCGATCGTGATCGTCGCGCGGGAGTTTCTGATTACCGGCCTACGGCTAGTCGCGAGTTCCCAAGGACAAGTCCTGCCGGCGGAGAAGCTCGGAAAACACAAGACCTCCTGGCAGATCGTGACGGTGATTTTTTTCCTGCTCCTGCTCGCGACGCGGGAACTTCGTTACGCGGACAACACGACACCTTGGTGGGTTCACACCTGGACGTACGGTGGTGCGGGTCTCGTGTGGATTACAGTCGCCCTGACGCTTTATTCGGGTCTCCGCTATGCTTGGAGACACCGCGCGATCATCGCGACGGAGTGCTAAGCCGACCCGGATCCGCTAAAACATGCTCTGCGGCACTTCGATACGATCTCCGGGCTGCAGCTTGATGTCCTTAGAAGGATCAGCTCGCGACTGGCGAACGTCGTATTCTTTAACCTGGCTGCCGCGCATGACGCGGACCTTTCGCTGATTTGCGAAATCGTTGAACCCGCCGGCGGCATTGATGGCCGTCAGCAGAGTCATGTCTTCCGTAAACGGAACACGTGACGGGCTGCGGACGGCGCCGCCGACGTTGACGAACCGCGCCGTCGGCGCCATCACCACGGTGATGGTCGGGTTCGTGTAAATGCCGCTGGATCGGTAACTGCCTTCGATCGCGCTGGCGAGTTGTGCAGGCGTCAAACCTTCGGCGCGAACCTTGTTGATGTAAGGCATGTTAATCGCGCCGCTCGCGTCAACCGTATACATGTTGTTGACCTGCTGCTGCTCGTCGTTCGGCACACCGGAGATCCGGAGCTCGACGGGATCGCCGACGCGTAGCACGGCCTGCGCGTGCGCCGACACGATGCCAGCGCAGAGGAGGGACAAGGTGAGAGCGATTCGGTGCATGTTAGTACTCCTCGCGATCGGAATAGCCGTTGCTGGAAGTGCTGGCGGTCGCCTTGCGCGACTCGCGGCGGGCTTCCTTATCGCGAGGCTGATAGTAGCCGTAGTAGTTCGTGTAGTAGTAGTAGTTCTGATCGTGCTTCAGATCGACGTTGTTGAGGACAACCCCGAGAACGTTTCCGCCGACACCGAGTACCGCCTGCTTCACCCGGGTGAGCATTGCGCGCGGGAAGCGGCGGTGTTGGACGACGATGATCGTCTGATCCACTTCGCTCGCGAGCACGGAAGCGTCGCTGACACCGAGCATTGGTGGCGAATCGAAGAACACGATGTCGTAACGCGTCTTGAGCTCCGCGATCATGTCCGACATCCGTTGCGAATTCAGAATACCGACTGCGTCCGACGGGAGGATGCCGCTCGGCAGAACGGAAAGGTTTTCAACGGTGGTCGGCACGATCACGTCTTCGAGACGCATGTCGGTGGTGAGATAATTCGTCAGACCCACCTTATTGCTGACGTCCCAGATTCCATGTTGGACCGGGCGCCGTAAGTCGGCATCGACCACGAGAGTGGTGTAGCCGCCCTGCGCCGACGTAAACGCGAGGTTCGCGAGCGTCGTCGATTTACCTTCGCCCGGGCCGCCGCTCACGAGCGAAATGGCGTTCGCCTCGGGGTTCTTCCGGTTGAACTCGATGTTCGTCCGGAGAATTCGATATGCCTCGGCGTCAGGCGTATCACCCGGCTCCTTGTGCAGCAGTTTGATATTTTTCGGGATGATCGCGAGGACCGGAACGCCGAGCAGGCTCTCGACGTCTTCCATCGTTTTCACACTGGTGTCGAGATACTCGATGAAGAACGCGAGGCCGAGACCGACGACTAAACCGACCAAGGCACCGAGAGCGAGGTTGAGGCCAACACGCGGACGCGACGCATATGTCGGCGGCTCGGCGACCTGGCGGACGCTCACCGCCATACGCGGCATCGCGAGTTCCATTGTCTGCGTCTGCGCGCGGGTGCGGACGCCGTCGAGGAGCATCTTCTCCTTAATATAGGCGTTCTTGGCCCGCGTGTAAGTCGCGCTCGTGTTCTTCGCGTTCAATTGCTTCTGGTTGATCGCGTCGAGGCGCTTCTGCAGTTCGTCACGCGTGGTTTGCGCCGTCCGAAGATTCTTTTCGAGCGCGCTGCGGATAATCGCGACCTGCTCCTCGAGCTGCTTGGTGAAGACCTCTTTCGTCGCACGGAGCGCTTTCACCTTTGGATGGCTCTCCCCGAGGCCAGAGTTCAAGAGCAATGCTTCTTGAGCGACGGCATCCTGGTAGTTCGGCAGGATCTTCTGGATCGTCGGATCCTCGATCCTCAACGTCGGCATCATCCGCATGAGGTCCTCGCCCTTGAGCTTGTCGATCTGGTCGAGCTGCGTGGAGAGAACAGCGACGCGCGTTTCGGCGTCGTTCACTTCGCCCTCCTGCTTCAACACCATCGTGTTCACGGGAGTCTGGGCGTCTTCGGTGCCTTCGGGATTGAGGTCGATGATGCCTTCCGCGTCACGAATCCGGGCGACCTCAGCCGCGGCTTCGTCAACTTTGCGCTGCTGCTTGGCGACTTCCTCGTTCATGCTCGCGACGGCGCGATTCATGATTTCTTTTTCTTCCTCGACGCGGGTGTCCTGATAGACGGCGACGATCTTGTTCGCCGTATCAGCCGCCTCCTGCGGATCGGTGCTGAGCACGCTGATTTGCAGCAGGTCAGTGTTGCGGACCTCATCGACGTCGAGCTTGCTCCGGAGCTTCTGGTAGGCTTGCTCCTTCGACGGCCGCTGACCGTTTTTGGTCCACTTGTCCTGAAGCTTCAGGTCTTCGATCACGGGATACAGGATGCCCGTGCGCTGGATGATCTGGAAAACGGTCGGCGCGAGCTGCGGATCATGCACCGGCATGTTGGGATCGCCGGGGCCGAAGATGCGCATGTTCTGCGCGGTCGATCGCACTTCGATGAAGACGGACGACTGGTATTCGCGCGGCTGGAAGTAAGTCACCACCGCGGCGGTGAGCAAGACGAGCAAGAACGCGAGGAGGATCAGGACCCACCGCACGCGGATGACCCGCCAGTAATCAAGAAAGTGAAGTTTAGCTTCTTCAGTTTGTGCCATATAAACCTTAAGGGCGCAGAGAGGCTACCTCAGAAATCGACCGGACGCAAAACCGAGAAGTCGGTTTGCGACTAGAAAGTGAAGGTCGCGCCGACGTAGTAGCGGTTGCGCGAGAATTCGCGGAAGAGCGCCTCGTCGGAGATGACTTCGGTGTGGTGATAGCCAGCGTCGATCGCCCAGTTGCGGTTGATCGCGTAACGGATGGACAGCGCCAGATCGAACGCGTCTTCGTCAAAGCCCGAGACGAACACGCTGCCGTCGTTATCATCATGCTGGTAGGCAAAGTTCAGGCCGCCGACAATGCGAGCGGTGAAGTTGTGCCGCACCGAAAGCGCCGTGCGGAACGTCTGCCGGCTGAAGGATTCCGGCACGTCGGGCTGCTCGAGCGAATAACGCGTTGTCCAAGCGACCGATGTGCCCTGTGCCAGCGCGTAGTTGAGGGTGCCTTCGAAGTACGGCGCAGTGCGATCACTGTCGGCGTTGAAGGCATCGAATTCGAAGTCACGGAATTCCACACCAGCGCGGAACGACCCGTTAAAGCGCGGGCTGAAGCTGTGGTCGACACCCGCGAGGAGGAAATGCGACGTCGAATCGCGACTGCTCGAATCGCTGTAATCGACGATTCCGAAGCGGTGTTCAGCTACGACAGTCGTCGTCGGGAGCACCAGGAAGCGGAATTCGTTGCCGATCGTGTGCTCGAAGCGGTCCTCGAAAAAGCTGACGAGCTCGTCGTCATAATTGACGATGCCGAGGGTGTAGCTGGTGCTGGTGGCGAAGCGGGGCGCCCATGCGTACCCGATTGCGAAACGGTTGCTCGAGAAGAAGAAGTCCTGGCTCTGCCGGCCGACGGTGATCGTGGTGTTGTTGAAGGTCGTGAAGTCAGGCTGCGACTGGTAGGAAGCGAAAAGCGTCGCGGCGAGTGTCAGACGCGGGCTTGCCTTGTGGGTGATGCTGAACCCAGCGTGGATGTTGAAGTCGTAATCGTCAAAATCGTCATCGCCGAGGTCGACGAACTCATCATCGTCGCCATCACGGTCGAAATAGTAAGTGATACCGGCACCGACGTTTAGGCTCATTTGCGTCCGCGGGCTGCCAAAGTTATAGCGCAGATCGACGGCTGCGTTCGTGAAGAACGAGTCAACCTCGTCGAAAGACGAGAGATTGACGTTATCGTCATAGCCGCCGCGAACGCTCACGGAGACGTGGAAGGGGGAAGAAGCGAACCTTCCGAGGCCGAGATCGCTACCCTTCGTATCGACGACTTCCTTGCTGAAGCCCTGGCCGCCCGCGGTGGCGGACTGCGGTTGGAGACAGAGAAGAGAGGCAACGAATGCCGCGGAGGTGAGTTTGGTTAAGTAAGAGATATTCATATGCCCGTATTTTCCGTGTCGCGTGCTGCCTACGCACATCATCTACACAGAAGGATGTGTCACGCGGCCCGCAGACTACCGAGCCAAAAATTGAGGGGCAATCCTTTTTTTGCCTCATTTGACGTTTTCTGCGGGGCTGGCCAGGCTGCGTGATCACGGTATGGGCTCCGCCGGCGCGTCCGCGGCTGTCCCGGTTCCCGCCCAGAGCCGCAAATGCCCCTCATACGATTTGCGCAGGCATACAGCCCTCGGATCGAGCTGCAGCGCTTCAGAAAACACCCTTTCCGCATCTTCAAATCGACCCACGGCATCGAGAGCAGTCGCCAGCTCTACTGCGTACAGTTTTTCCTGCGGCAGGATTGCGCGTGCTTGCTCGAAGGCCTTAACGGCGTCCCCATAAAAGGACCTCCTCGCTCGCTCGTCCTCCATTCGATCTCCCTGCCCCTGACGTGCCAGACCAAGATAAAAGTGGAGATCGGGGTTCTGCGGGTCCCACGCGATTCCTCTATGAGCGAAATTGATCGACGCAACGCAATGCCCGTCGCGCATTGCCGCTCGAGAACGCTCGGCAAAATACTCGCTGGGGAGCAACCGCGCAGATTGCGCGAGCAATACGGCCGCGAGCACTGGCAACGCCATCCGCCACCAAATCTGCGCCCGCGGAGTCACCGCCGGCAAGCTATCGCCTCGGACGACGCCATCGTTCGCGAGCAGCCCGACGACGAACGCCATCAGGAGGAGATTAGCGGGAATGTGCAAATTGAAGTCGACGACGGAGTGCACGAGGTAGCTCGAGACGGCAGCGAGCGCGCCCACGTTTAGCGCCAGCGCGTTGCTCAGCAGACGGGGTGACACGGCGACGCGTTTCGGTCCCAGCCGCCGAAAACTGTATCCGCCGCGCCACAGATGAACGCCCACGAACAACAGCATGCCGACAAAACCGACCAGGCCGTACTCGGCGAGCAACTGCAGGTAATCGTTGTGCACCCAAACGGGATCCATTTGCATGTTCTCGGAACGGAATTGCCGCCCGTAGAATAAGTATGTGCCGCTGCCGGTGCCGAAAATGGGATTCAAGTGCCACTGTTCCAATGCCGCTTTCCACAGCTCGAGACGCATGTTCGTGGTATCAAACGTGTTCTGCGCCCGGCCGGTGAGGAATCGGCTCTTGCCGACGCCAAGAACAACCACGAAGCCGACCAGGACTACGGCGGCTGCGCCAGCTCCGCCGACTTTCCAGAACAGACCGCCGCTGGCCCGTCGCAGGACCAAAAGACTGAGCAACGCGAACACGAGCAGGCTTGTTCCGGTGCTGAGATACCCGCCGCGGCTGCCGGTAAGGATGAGCGCGACGTAGCAGATCGCGACGCCGTACGCGATCAACATCTTCGACCAAACCGGCCAGCGGCTCCAGCAGACGATGCTCAGGCCGAGGATCGCTACCACTTCCAGATAGCCAGCGAGGTGGTTCGGGCAGATGTAGAATCCGCTGGCCCGGCTCTCATAATCAAAACGCTGGAGCCACGAAATCGGCATGAAATTATTGCCGTCACGGAATTGCACCGCACCGATGAACGCGTGCGCGATACCGATGAGGAGCAGGAAAACGACGAACGACATCCGTTGTTTTCCGCTCGTGAAGACAAAAGCGACGAACAGATAAACGACGAGCCCTCCGAGAACGGAATAGAGATCGCCGCGGGCGATGTACGGCGCCGGCGAAAGAACGGCCCGCCCGATAATGTAGGCAAAGAAGAGAGCGGTCGCGACAAGACAGGCTTGGCTTGGCGTTGGCTTCGGCACGCGCAGCACAAACAATGTCAGCAGCCCGATGACGCCGAGCAGCGCGTACGTCGGCAGGCTGAAAATCATTCGCGTACCGCCGATCAGCACTTCGATCAGGCCGAACGCGGTAATCAGGAGGAGCAAGCACACCCCCTCGATAAAGGCAGGAAAGCGGACGGTTGGTTGCATGATCTACATCAGAGAAAATCGCGAGACGAGTGGAGCGCGCTGATCGGGCCGCAGGCTACCACAGCGGAACGACGATCGCTTAGAAAAAGAAAAGCCGTTGCGAATCATCGCAACGGCTTTTCAGGATTCGAAAAACTAAAAGGCTTACCGGTTCTGACAGGGCGTCACCTGGCAGGCGCCGAGAGTGTCGCCATGTGCGAGGTGCGCCTGCACGGCGCGCGGTGACACGAAGATCACACGGCAGTTGTGGCAGACCGCCACGAGGTTGCCTTGTCCGCCGCTGCCGCCGATTGACCCTGGAGGAGGATTCAGGTTGCCGGGGGCGTTATCGTAGCCACCCGGATCCGGAGTTCCACCGCCGCCGAAATCGCAGTTAGGAGCAAGCTGTCCGAACAGCTCGGTGATCGCACTGGCGTCGTCAGGATAGGCGCTGATCAGTGCACCGTGGATGCGGCCGAGCAGGGCGCAATCACGATTGCCGACACAACGAACCGCAGTGCGGATGATGTCATTCCGCCAGGCGGCCCGCGCTTCGGACGCTGCGCGCACGATCTGCGGCGCCGCATTCCGGAAGTTCTTTACCGCCGAACAAACCGCGGCGAGAAATTGTGGCTTGCTCGCATTGGCCATCGTGCGGCCCTGCGGCAGGCTTTGCTGGATCATCTGCTCGGGAGAAGCGTCCTGAGCGACGGAGATTGGTGCGGTAGCGGTCCACAGTGCAATACCGAGCGCGACGCCGGTGATTGCCACCGCCGTCGAGCGCAGCAACCGCGCCGAGAAATGCGTTCCATTTGAACCCTTGAGCATATTTTTCATAAGAGACGAACCTGTTTAGTTTTGTTGAACCTCGCGCTGTTTTAGACAGCAGCTTCTCCGAGGTCAACACAATTTTCGCTGATTTTCTGAAAATAGCGGGTGAAGGGAATCGAACCCTCGTCAGTAGCTTGGAAGGCTACAGCTTTACCATTAAGCTACACCCGCGCGTGACGGCTAAGCTTGCCGTCTGAACCAGCACTGCCAAGTCTTTTTTCTCAACCGGCGGTCGCGCCATTCGCCCGTCGTGTTTTCGGGGAAGCGGCGCTCGCACTTGCCACCTCGAATCCCGAGGTCTAGCTACGTTGCATCCTGTGAAGTCGCGCCTCATTCTCGCTTCCGGTTCTCCTCGCCGCGCGCAGCTGCTCGCGGAAGCCGGCTTGCAGTTCGATGTCGTACCCGCCGCGGTGTCGGAATCCGACAGCCGCGCACTCACGATTCAGGAGTTGACCGCCTACAACGCCGTGCGCAAAACGCGCGCCATCGCACGCTCACACCGCGACGCCGTAGTGCTCGGGGCCGATACGCTCGTCGCGCTCGACGGAGAAGTGATCGGCAAACCCGCGAACATGCGCGCCGCCGCGAAAATATTGCAGCGTCTCAGCGCGCGCGAGCACCAGGTTTGCACCAGCGTTTGCATCTGCGCCGTGTCGCGCGATGAGCAGATCAGCTTCTGCACGATCTCGCACGTGCGGTTCAAACTCCTGAACGACGACGAGATCCGCGAGTATCTCACGAAGATCGACCCGCTCGATAAAGCCGGGGCCTACGCGGCGCAGGCGCACGGCTCCGACGTGATCGGACGAATCCGCGGCTCGTACACGAACGTTGTCGGCCTGCCGATGGGCGAAACGCTCCGCGCGCTGCGCCACTTCGGCATCAAGCCCGGCCAGGTGCAGCGCTGAATTCTCTTTGCGCCAAGATCACGAGGCCGGCGTGCGGCAGCAAATCTCGAGCTTGTTGCCATCCGGATCCTCGAAAAAGAACGCGTAGTAGTTCGGCGTGTACTCCGCGCAAAGCTCCGGCCCTTCCAGCACTTTCCCGCCCGCGCGCTTCACCACTTCCGCCACGCGATCGACTTCCTCGTGCGTGTCGGCCCAGAAGGAAATGCGCGTGCCGTTCGGTCGATGATCTGGATCTTCAGTGAAGCCAAAGAACTCCCGCTTCCCTTCGCCGGGCGCGGTGTAGGTCATCCATCCATCGTCGCCGCTCGCCTCCGTAAAGCCGACCGCCGGCAGCACCGCCGCGTAAAACGCCAGCGCCGTCTTCATGTTTTTGACTCGCAGATCAATGTGATCGAAACAACGGCTCTTCATCGGCGCGAATTTACGGCGCCGGCGCGCGCTCTGTCACTCTCGAAACCGGCACCAGATACGCCGTCGCGCCTTGCGCCGTTGATGAAAACGGCTCCCCGATTTCGTAGCCGTACGCGCGCAATTCCTGCACCACCTGCTTCTCCGGCCGCCAACTCGCAGCGCGGAATGCCAGCCAGAATTGTTCACCATCGACCGACCGCGTGACCGCCACATCAGGAAAGCCGCGTGGCAAAAAATAAGCGCGATCCTCCGGCATATCGGCATACCCGTCGACCGACACGACCCGAAACAACGGATTGTTCCTCACCGCCCACCACACGTGGTAAGCCGCCTCATCTTCGAACACGAAGATCGTCGTCGGGCGCGTCGTCACTTCTTCAGCTTGCAGCACCAGATCCTGCCACAGACACCAAAAGTGCGTCGGCGATCTGCTGCGGAAATGCTGCACAGCGCTCGTCGCGATCAAGACGCACGCGACCACGCACGCGATTGTCGTCGCGATCGCACTCCGCAGCCGAAACACCGCGACAGCGCCCAGGATTGCGAACGGCGCGAACACACCGATCAAATGACGCGCGCCCCAGACCGAATACGGGAGAATCCAGCTCGCGATCAGCGCCACCGCGATCGGCACGAGCGTGAAGATGGCGAGTAAATGTGACGCCTGCTCTCCCCTCGCACGACCGACGAGGTAGATCCCGGCGCACAACAACAGCATCGTCGTGAGCGGCACTGCAATGGCGCGCACATTCGGTGCATCAACGCTCGAAGCCGGGTTATAGAACGGCTCGGACAGAATCAGGATAAACTGCGTCACTGCAGCCGCGTCGGGTTTCGCAATCCAGCCGATATTCTCCGCCAGTCCCGCGCTTTCATTCGCCGCGCGCCACACCACCCACGCCCAAGGCGCAAACGCCGCGGCGAGCGCCACGCAGGCGAGCGAGAACGCCAGCAGCTTCTCGCGTTTCAAGAACGCCACCGCCGTCCATTCCGCAAGCACTACCAGCCAACCAAAGTTGTGCGTGTAGACGAGCAGCAGATTCACTGCAAGCAACGCCGACCAAACGAACCGCGAGCCATCCCGCACATACCTCACCACCAGCCAAAGCGACGCGATCGAGAAGCAGAACAGCAGGCTGTACATCCGCACCTCCTGCGCGTAGCGGATCAGCGCGCCGTTCACCGCGACCAGCAGAAGCGCCGCCAGCGTTTCACGCGTCGATAGCTTCAGCTCACGGCAGAGCAGCAGAAACGGCACGATCGCGAGACACGCCCAGAGGAACGGAAACAGCCGCAGCCACGTGTGCGATTCCCCGCCGATCGATCGCCAGATCTTCAGCAGGGCATAGAAGAGCGGCGGGTGAATCAGATCGAGCGCGAGAAATCGAAACATCGCACTCCAATCCATTGACGCCGCATGCGCGCCGAAGATCTCATCAAACCCGAGACACGGCTCCGCCAGTCGCCACCACCGTGCGAAGACGTAAAGCGCCGCGATGGCCGCCGCGGCCAACCAGAAGTTGCGCGTCGCTTTCGTCACCGCGCCCGGTTCTCACGCCTGATGACGAGCTTCAGGCCCGACCACTTCTCGTCGACCGCGCAAACTTTCACATCCACAAAACCAAGCGGCAGCGCGACCTCCCGGATCACATCTTCTGTTACGTCGCTCCGCACCTTCGATGCCTTCTTCGGCCACGACACCCAGACCATCCCCGCGTCGTCGAGCTTCGTGCGCAATCTCGAAAGCGTCTTCGCCAGTTCCGCGCGCTCCGTCACGAACAGATGGACGAACGCTGCGTCCGCCGGCACGCAATCGACGATCACCGCGCCGTCCGGCAAACCGACGAGCAACTCCTCGTAATGATCCGGCGCATTCAGCGCGGCGATCTTCTCGTTAGACCGAATCCCGAGCTTGCGGACGAGCGGCGTGCCTGAGTATCCGGCCATGAATCGCGCGAGCGGAAGACGTGTCGACTTCCGAGACGACATCGATAAGCTTCTGCCCGCTTGCAAGTCGAGACTCGAATTCGCACCGCGCGCGCAATGGTCGCGCCTCTTCTCCTTGCAGCGGTCGCGGTCGTTTTTGTCACCGCCTGTCAAAAAAAAGCGGAGACAGTTTCCGGCACGATCGAGGTCGATGAAGTCCATGTCGCGCCGCGCGTCGGTGGTCGCGTCGAGAAGATCTTCGCGCGCGAAGGCGACTCGCTGAAAGCCGGCCAGGTCATCATGCAATTGGAAGCCTCGGAGCTAAAGGCGCGCCGGGATTACGTCGCCGCGCAGCTCGCCGAGCTGGAGAAAGGTCCGCGCGTCGAAGAGATCGAAGCCGCGCGTCAGGAATGGGAATCGCAAAATGCGCAGCTGGAGTTTGCCCGCGCCGACGCGAAACGAAACCAGGCGCTGCTGCAGAACCGCACCATCTCGCCGAGCGAAGCGCAACGCTCCGCCGCCAACGCCAGCGCGCTCGAGAAAGCCGCCGCCGCCGCACAGCAGCGCTACGAGATGTTGCGTGAAGGCACACGACCCGAGCGCCTCGCGCAGGCGCGCGCGCAGCTCGAAGAAATCGAAGCGCAATATCGCGAGATGCAGATCGTCGCGCCGACCGATTCAATTCTCGAGATCCTCAGCGTCAAAGTCGGAGACGTGCTCGCGCCCAACCGCGAAGTCGCCACGTTGCTCCTGCCCAGTTATCTCTGGGTGCGCGTTTACGTCCCGCAGCCGTGGCTCGGTCACATCAAGCTCGGCGACGAAGTCCGCGCGCGGGTCGATTCATTCCGCGACGAAGAATTCACAGGAGTCGTCGAGCAGATCAATCGTCAGGCCGAATTCACGCCGCGCAACGTCCAAACGGTTGAAGACCGCGTCCGCCAGGTGTTCGGCGTGAAGATCCGGCTCGAGAATCGCGACGATAAACTTCGCGCCGGCATGTCGGCTGATGTCATCTTCCCGCAGGTGCCGAAGAGTTGATTCACCACGAAGAGCACGAAAGACACGAAGTTTAGAATAGCCGCACTCCCTCGTGATCTTCGTGTCGTTCGTGGTTTGAAAAAATGTCGGAACCAGCAGAGCCGATGATCGAGTGCGAAGGCCTGACGAAGCGCTTCGGCAATTTCACCGCCGTCGATCACGTCAGTTTCTCCGTCGAACGCGGCTCGATCTTCGGTTTCCTCGGTCCGAACGGCTCCGGTAAATCGACCGTGATTCGGATGCTCTGCGGCATCCTCGAAGCGACCGAGGGCGTGGCGCGAATCGGCGGCCGCGACGTCGCGAAGGAAGGCGATTCGGTCAAGGAGATGATCGGCTACATGTCGCAAAAATTCTCGCTCTACGACGAGCTGACGGTGCACGAAAACCTCACGTTTTCCGGCAAGCTTTACGGACTGCGGAACAACGCACTCAAAGAACGCCGCGATGAACTCATCGCACTCACGCATCTCGAGCCATACCTCGATCGGCGCGCTGCCTTGCTCTCCGGCGGCTGGCGCCAGCGTCTCGCGATGGCGTGCGCGCTCATGCACAAACCGACGGTCCTGTTCCTGGACGAACCGACCGCCGGCATCGACCCCGTCGCCCGGCGCGAATTATGGGACCTGCTGTTCGAGTTCGCAGGGCAGGGGATGACGCTCTTCGTCACGACCCATTACATGGATGAAGCGGAACGCTGCTCGCATGTCGGCTACATCTACATGGCGCGCCTGATCGTTTGCGGTGAGCCGGATCACTTGAAGCGCATGCCGGAAGTCAGCCCGCCCGGCACGCGTCGACTCGATGTCACCTGCGATCACGTCACGACCGGCCTGCGCGCAATGCGCGGCGTCGCCGGCGTCCAGAGCGCCACAGTGTTTGGTCAATCGATGCACCTGCTCGTCGACGGAAGCGTCACCGAAGCGCAAATCGAGACGAAGCTCCGCAGCGTCGGCATTTCGAACGCCGAGATCCACGAGATCGGACCGTCGCTCGAGGATGTCTTCGTCACGTTGACGAATAACCAGTCGAACAACACGCGAGCCGCGGGTGGAACGCGCGCGCCCGCGGCAACTCTGTTATCCTGAGCGGCGCAGAACGGCGCGAGCGAGGTGACGGCGACTACGTCGGCGACTAGCCTAACGACCTAAGGCAGCTGCGTGCCGGAAGCCGATTTCACGAGTCCGATGTCTGACGCGGTGATCGAGCCGCCGTTCGCCGTCACATCTGTCCGGAAGTTCGCAATCGTGACTGCCTGGCCCGATTGTCCCTTCACCTGCCCAATGTCGGACGCGGTGACCGAGCCGTTGCCGTTCGTGTCGCCGATCAGGACGCGGAATGGAATCACGACATCGCCTGAGTTTGTGCCGTTGCTCACGTTCATGAGCGTGATCATTGCCGTCTGGACGTTCGCCACTCCGGCAAGATCGACGGTGACAACGGAACCGGAGACCGTCTGTGTGGCAGTGGCCATGCCATTGCTGCTCGTGACCGAGACACCCGCGACCGTCACCGGATTCGCGAAGGAAACCACGACCTGGTAATTCCCACCCGCTCCACCGGTCCTGCATTCGGTGCGGACGGTGGCAGCGAGCAGATCGATGTCGAACGTGCCCGAGCTCCCGTGCGGCTTGCGCGACACGACGCTCACCGGCTGCGGCGGGTTCGAGGGCGCTGTGTAATCGATGATGAGCACCGGCGGGTTCACACTCTCCCGCGTATCAAATCGCTTCGCGGTCCCAGCGGTCGACTCGCTCCCGAGGATCAACCAGCCAAAGTTGCTCGCGGGCGTGTCGAGCCACGCCTGCACATCGGCCGCCAGCTGGGCCGAACTCCAGTTGTAAAGACCAGTCGCACCGACGGACGCGCTCGCACTCAGCGTGGTCGAGAAGTTGCCGCCCTGCGTCGTCCAAAGACTGCTGCTAAAGAAACGATGCCGCCAGGTCGCATCATTCGTCGTCGCGGGTGCGCCTCTGCCCTCTTGCTCCGGAGCGTCCGACGTGCCTTCGCCCCAGTCGGTCAGCAGCTTATAGAGGCCAACGGTGCGCGCCGTCGTGTTATTCGCCCGGGACATGTTCATGTGGAGCGTGGCGCTGTTGATCGTCGAGCCGGCGGGAATGGCGGCAGCGATGTCAAAGGCGATCACGCCACGCCGGATGAGACTATCCTCTGTCGTGCCAGTGAAGAGATGGGTCCCGATCCCATTGCTGCGGTCGACATCGCTCGCCACGAACTGGTAGAGCGTGTTGTCCTTGCTCGGATTGATGTTGATCGTCGCTGCCGTCGTGCGGGTGGCGGAGAACGCGGCAAATACAGCTGCGAGAATGACGACGTAGAGTAGCTGGCGAAGCGATTCCGGGAGAGCTTTCATTGTTTTGATCGAGTTTTCCGGGAAGACTCTGGGCGGTTTGCCTCTGCGCAAACGCGCGATGGTAACGCCGCTGTAAATTTTCCCGCCGCGTTCGGCCCCCTGCTGCCTGGCGCGACGATCGTCACGCTCGCGTCGGGCTCTTTGTCGCGAGTGACAATCGTGGTTCAGCTTCGCGACGCTGACATAAAACCACGCGCGTGCGGACCGTTAGATTCGACTCACGTGCGCCTCGACGAGCCGCGCCGCTTCCGGCGGCTGAGCAATTGTGTTACGGCAACTGAGTTCCAGATCTCGACTTCACCAATCCGATATCGGAGGCGTTGATCGCCTCGCCGCTTGCGGTCACATCGAGACGAAAGTTCGACTGCGTTACTGGTTGTCCCGATTGACCCTTCACCTGCCCGATGTCTGAAGCGCTGACCGAGCCGTTCCCCGTCGTGTCGCCGATCAGGATCCCCATCTGCACGGTGGCATCTGTCGTGATTGTTCCATCGGTCGCTGACGCCAGTGTGACGGTGATCCGCTGGCCACTGGTGACTCCGGAAAGGTTTACAAACGCGGTAGCAGTGCCGTTCCCAGAGACACTCGTCACGGCACCCGAGCCGGAGGTGACACTCGCGGTGGTGAACGTCACAGGACCGCCGAAGTTAAACACGATCTGGTAGTTGTTACCCGCACCACCACTGCGGCATTCCACACCTGGCGCTCCGGTGAGTGGAAGCGGAATGTCAAACGCACCCTCGGTGCCATGAACCTTACGCGAGACGGCGGTGAAGTTGAGCGTCGAACTCGTGAGGCGGACGAGACATGCGCGTGGGGTGCCGTTGTAGCGGTTGAAACTGCCGCCGATGAGCGACTTCCCACCCGCTTCGACCGCCATCGCGGTTACGCCTCCGAGCGAGACGTAGGTGCGTGGTGCAATCTCAACACCGCTGCCGGCGTTAAAGTCTGGATCGACGTCGCCCGTGTCGACCAGGCGCAGCGGTTGCGCGAGCGCCGCAACGATGTTCGTTCCACCGACCAGGAGCTTGCCACCTTGCCGAGCCATCGCGAGCACCGTGCCGGAGCTGATCGACGAAATGAAGCTGGCATCGCGTGAGCCATCGCCATGCAGCCGCGCGACGCGCCGCTGGAGCATGCCATTGAAAGTCTGGAAACTGCCGCCAACAAAGTATTTCCCATCTTCGGCGAGCCTGATCGAACGCACGCTACCTGCGGGGCCTGAGCCGCCCGCGTTGAATTGCGCGTCGCGAGCACCCGACAGCGCGTCCAGCTTCACGAGGTTGCGGGCGGTGACCCCGTTGTAGGTTTCAAAAGTGCCCCCGACCACAATGCTCGCATCATCCGGCCGAGCAAGGGCGTGAACGACGCCGCCAACAGGGATGCCGGAGCTAAATGCCGAGTCGAGCGCGCCGTTCGGAGTAAGCTTTGCGACCGCAGGTTGCGGAGTGCCGTTGAAGTGAAAGAAGGAGCCCCCGACGAAAGTGTGGCCGGAGGAATCTCTCGCGAGCGCGAAGATCGAGCCGTCGGCGCCTGTCCCGACATTGAATGACGAATCGACCGTCCCATCACGGTGCAGGCGGGCAATTCCGCCGGTGCGAACTCCGTTGACGGCTCGGATGTTGCCGCCAATGACTATCTTGCCATCCGGCTGGACGATGATCGCGCGCACCGAACCCTCAGTCTGTAGCGCCGGGTCGAACGACGGGTCGATTGTCCCGTTGCGATTGAGGCGGACAAGGTTGTAGTGGGAACTGCCGTTGAAGGAACTGAAGAAGCCGCCGGCCAGGATCTTGCCGTCGGGCTGCGTGGCGAGGGCATAGATTTGCGGGCGGCTATCAGTTGCTCCGGTGAGGCCACTAAAGGTCGGCTCCAGGGCTCCGCCGCTGTTGGTCCATGCGAAATTGTTTCGCGGAACTCCTGCATAGGTCGAAAAGTATCCGCCCACGAAAACGTGTCCGTCGCCTGGACGCACAACGACGGTGCTTACGCTGCCGGACGGGCCGGCCGCAGACGGATCGAAGGTCGGATCCATTGTTCCGTCCAGTTCCACCCGCGCAACGCCATTGGCCACTGCTGCGCCGAGAAAGTGAAACTCACCACCGATAATCAGCTTCCCGTCTGCCTGCTGCGCGATGGTCAGGACGCTGCGCGCGTTGGTGTAAGTGCTGAAGGATGGGCTGAAGCTGGAGTCCACCGCGCCGGAAGTGGCCAATCGCACGACGCCGTTCGCGGCGACGCCGTTGAATGAAGTGAAGTAGCCGAAAACGAGAAGCTTTCCGTCCTGCTGCACGAAGAGGCCTTCGGCGTCGACCGGTTCGGTCGTCGCTGGTAGTGCAAAGTCGCCGTCAACGCTGCCGTCGGGGTTGAGCCTAACGAGACCGCGCACGGGCTGCCCGTTAAAACTGTCGAAGCGCCCTTGCAGGTAGATCTTTCCGTCACCGGCGATCGCTCCTTTCCGCGGGAACGGTGTGGACGTGACGCTGCCAAATCCAAGGCCCGGATCGAACGTTGGATCAAATGTCCCATCGGCATGGAATCGCGCGACGCCACGGCGCTCCACGTACGTTCCGGGACCCGTAATCACATACCCGAAGGCACCGAAGACGATGATGCGGCCGTCACTTTGCACGGCGACTCCCAGAGCCTGGCCAGGCGAAGTGGCATTGCCCATCCCATCGTCTTGCGGAGTTTGTGCGATCGCGCGTCCGACATTGAAAGCGGGCTCGACGGAGCCATCGCTCGTCAACCGCGCGATCGACGTAAGACGCGACTCGGCGTTGACCATGATGTTGAACCAGCCAACGACGATCAGCTTACCATCAGCCTGGCGCACCAATTCTCCCCGTAGCACTTCACCGGGATCGATGTTGGTGGGTATGAATGTCTCGTCCAACGTGCCGTCGACATTCAGCCGCGCGATCGACCGGCGCGCGACGCCGTGAACCTTGCTGAACCCGCCAGCGATCACCACCTTCCCGCCCGGCTCAAGCACCGCGACGTTGACCTGGCCATTCGTGAAATCGCCAGGTGCGAACGTCTCATCCAGAACGGCGTCGTTCCGAGCCGGATGTGGCGACCGTACTCCTCGGCGGATCGTGTGGTTCTTTGTATCAGCAATATAAAGCTCGCCTGAGCTGGCCACCGTAAGACCGGCGGCCTGGTAGAAGCGCGCCGCGGTTCCTGTGCCGTTTGCGCTGCCGGCGGCACCCGGCCAGCCCGCCAGGGTCGTCACGACACCAGTCGGTGTGATCTTCCGGATGGTACTGTTGTTCTCGTCAGCGACGTAGAGATTACCCGCAGAGTCGACCGCCATCCCGCGTGGTGCATTGAATCGGGCCTGCGCTCCAGTTCCGTCGCTGCTGCCGGGTGCTCCGGTCAACCCAGCAACAGTAGTCACCTGCCCGTCTGAAGTGATTTGCCGGATCGTGTGGTTAGCGGTGTCTGCGACGTACAGAGTGCCGGCACTGCTGGCGGCGAGCCCATAAGGATACCGGAAACGTGCGGCGCTGCCGGTGCCGTTGCTGCTTCCAGCCGCTCCGGCGAACCCGGCGAAGGTGCTTACGACACCCGCCGGAGTAATCTTGCGAATCGTATGATTCGACGTGTCGGCGACGTAAACATTTGCGGCGCCATCGACGGCGAGCGCATTTGGAAACGTGAATCTCGCAAACGCTCCCTGGCCGTCAGTTGACCCGGGAACACCCGGCACGCCCGCGATTGTGGTCACGGTTCCTCCCGGCGTGAGCTTGCGGATCGTATGGTTGTTTGTGTCGGCGATGTAAACATTTCCAGCGCCGTCGAGAGCGACGTCATAAGGTCCGTCAAAACGGGCTTGCGACGACGGGCCATCGGCGCTGCCCGGCACACCCGCCGCACCGGCGAGCAGGGTCACGAAACCGGTGGGATCGATCTTGCGGATCGTGTGGTTGAAGGTGTCCGCGATGTAGGTGTTGCCACTGTTATCAACGGCAATGCCGTAGGGAAAGGCGAACCGCGCGGCCATCCCGTTCGAACTGCCATTGCTGCCTGCGAGACCTGCATACGTGGTGATTGAGTACGGCTCGTAGTTCCACGCGGTACTTTCTGCTTTGACGGCGCAACTCAGCGCGAACACGGCCACAATGGCCGAAGCAAACTTGGATGTTCTCATCTTTAAGGTCTCGGACGCGAAGAGTCAGAAGGGTTCAGCCGGAGGTTTTTACGCGAAAGGTTTGTTTCGCATAAAGGTCGCGAATTGTAACGAAGTTTCTTACGACCGCCTGTGACGAGGCGCCGCCGCGGCACCGGCGCTAACCGGCCGACGCGAGCAGACTTCTTTGCCGTTACCCGCAGTCTAGTACCACGCCGCGCGCTCGAGCAGCGCTTCCCACCAGCTGCGGTTCTGGAGACGCCATCGATCGGTGAGTTAGCGGCTTTAGCTGGCGATTGTCACCAGTGTGAGCCGCTACTGCTCCGGAAGATTCAAGCAGTGCGATCTGCCAAAATTCACACTCGGACGCATTTCCTCCTGCGGTAGAGCGACTCGATTAGGGCAACTGCGTCCCAGACCTCGATTTCACCAACCCGATATCGGAGGCGTTGATCGCGCCGCCGCTCGCGGTGACATCGAGACGAAAGTTCGACTGCGTTACTGGTTGTCCCGATTGACCTTTCACCTGCCCGATGTCTGAAGCGCTGACCGAGCCGTTCCCCGTCGTGTCCCCCATCAGGATCGCCATTGGCGCCGCCACGTCGGCGGTGACGGTGCCATCGGTGACCGACAACAAGGTCACAGTGATGCGCTGGCCGCTCATCACTCCGGAGAGATCAACGGTCGCCGTATTTGACCCGCTACCGCTGAAGTTCGTGACGCCGCCGCTGCCGGAAGTCACCGCAGCACTACTGAACGAGACCGCGCCGCCAAAGTTGAAGACTACCTGGTAATCGTTGCCGGCACCGCCGGTCCGACATTCAACGCCGGGCGCGCCGGCAAGAGGCAGCGCAACATCGAAGGCGCCGTCGTTGCCGTGCACCTTCCGCGAGACCGCGGCGAAATTGAGCCCCGAGCTGGTCAGACGGGCGAAGCAGACGCGTGGCGCGCCGTTGTACTGATTGAAGGTGCCGCCGATGAGTGTCCTGCCACCCGCGTCGACTGCGATCGCAGAGACGATCGGACCGTTGGCGCCCGAGTAGGCATTCGCCGGGGACCAGGTGATACCGCTTCCGACAGCGAAGTCGTCGTCGTAGGCGCCGGTCTCCGTCAACCGCCTCAGCCGAGGTGAACCTTCGGGGCCCGTTCCTCCGAGCACGACCTTGTTCCCGCGAAGCGCGAGCGCTCTGATATTGATGTCGAGCATCGGGCCGACGAAGGAGTCAACGAGCCCATCGCTCTGCAGGCGCGCGATCTTCGAACGTGAAAGCCCGTTGAACGTAGTGAAGTCACCCGCGACGTAGCACTTACCGTCGGCGGTTCGTTGGAACGCTCGCACAGTTCCGTTCGCGCCCGCGTGCGTAGGGCTCGAGGTGCGCTCAGCCGTCGTCGCACTCAGCCGCACATACCTCAGCGCTGTCGTTCCCCGATAACGGAAGAAGGCGCCTCCGACGTGGAGATTGCCGGCTCCATCCGGTGCAATTGCACTGATCGGTATGTCAAAGCCAACTCCGGGATCGAAGGTCGCATCGAGTGCTCCATTAGGACCGAGTTTCGCAATGCAAGCGCGGGGCGTGCCGTTGAAGGCTGAGAAGAAGCCGGCAACGAATAGATTTCCGTCCGAATCGCTGACAACGGTGTTGATCAGGCCGTTCGAACCAGTGCCAACCTCGAACGAAGGATCGCGCGTGCCGTCCGCGTTGAGACGCGCGATACCTCCGGCCCGAACTCCGTTCACGCCGCGGAATGCGCCCGCGATCACTACTTTGCCGTCGGATTGGAGCACCATCGCCCGGACCGTGCCGTCGATTTCCAAGTTCGGATCGAAGGTTGCATCGAGGGAACCATCCGAGCGAAATCGGACGAGGTTGTAGCGCGGCGCGCCGTCGAACGAGGTGAAAATGCCGCCCACCAGGATCTTGCCGTCGGGCTGCGGAACGATGCTGTAAATCTGCGGCGCGTAATCTGTGGCGCCACTCAGACCGGCAAATGTCTCATCGGGCAGGCCGCCCGTGCTCAACCAGGCGAGGGTATTGCGCCGCACTCCAGCAAACGTCGAAAACCTCCCACCGACGAGCATTGCTCCGTCACTTGATCGTATCGCAATCGTCGAAACGGAACCCGAATGTCCTGTGCCAGCACCGCTGAAGCTCGCATCGCGTGTTCCGTTCGGGGCAAGGCGGACGATACCGTTCGCGACTTGGCCATCGCTCCAGTGGAAGTAGCCGCCGACGATCAACTGTCCATCACTTTGCTCAGCCACCGTGCTCACGGCCGGGACGGCGTTGTGGCTTAAAAGCGCTGGTGGATTGAAAGCCGGGTCGACCGCTCCGGAATCAGATAAACGCACGAACCCATTCGACGGCGCACCCGCAAACGTCGTGAACGACCCGGAAAGAATGAGCTGCCCGTTCTGTTGGACAAACATTCCTCTGACTGCGAACGCATCGACCTGCGGCGGCGTGAAGCTATGGTCGATGGTTCCGTCGGCGTTGAACCGCGCAAGCCCCGGCCCGGGGTATCCGAAATCGCCAGTGACGTAGATCTTGCCATTGCTTCCCTGGACGGCGCCGAATGCAACGCCCTCTCCATCTCCGAAAACGGCGGCATTCTCAGAGAAAGTCGAATCAAACGTGCCATCAGGGTGGAAGCGAGCGATGCCAAAACGGCGGACATACGTCCCGGGGCCGGTGATTACGTAACTAAAATTACCGACGAGTACCACTTTCCCGTCAGGCTGTACGATCACTGAGCTGACATCTCCGGGGGCGACGGCGTTGCCGTTGCCATCGTCACCCGAAAATCGCGCGATGCCCCGGCCCGGATTGTATCCTGCGTCCAGGGAGCCGTCTGCGGTTAGGCGCGCGACGCCGTTCCGTGGAAGTCCATCGAAAGATTTGAAGCGACCAGTAACGATCAGGGTGCCATCGGCCTGGCGAACGATCCGATGCGAACCGTAGAGGCTGTCGAGCCCGCCAGCTGGTCCGGCACCTGCATCGAACGTCTCGTCTAGCGTGCCATCCGCATTCAGCCGTGCCATGCCGTGACGCGCGACGCCGTGCACCTTGTTAAAGCCGCCACCGATGATCAGCTTACCGTCAGGTAAGAGGAGCGACGCTGTCACCCCGCCGTCCGTGAAACTTCCCGGATTGAAGGTGACGTCGAGGGCGGCTTGATTAGGCTGCGGCTGGCCTTGCGTGGCCTTGTGGTCCCACTCGATCGCTGGCGAGGCCGAGGCATCGGGCTTCCGGTGTGCAGTCGCGCCCATTGGGTGAAGCCCGGCGAGAGTCACGAGCCACAAACCCAGCCAAACAGTCCAGGATCTAGGCGCGCTGACGTGAGGAATCTTCATGCGAGAGCCGCAAGAATCTCTTATTCGCTCCGGATTAGCACGCCCTTTTCGCGTTAGCCGCCGAATACCCGAGCGAAGTGGCTAAACCTGGAAGCAGCTTGCTTCACAGATACTACAGCTGAGAAAGTCACCGCTCGCTATCCAACCAAACCACGGCACTTGAGCGTCGGGTTTGCCTTACCAGTGAGATGGCGGTGCCAGTAATGAAGCAGTTAACATTACTCTAGTGGAAAGGCGAAAAGGGGTTAGCCGACAAGGCTTTCCCAGCGAGCGCTGATTCGCCTCGATTGCTCAACCGCCGAAAGGAGTTCTCGCGTATTGGGCTGGTCGGTTGTCAGTACCGCCCCGCGCGCTCGAGCAGCGCTTCCCACCAGCTGCGGTTTTGTAAATACCAACCAATCGTCGATTCGAGGCCTTCGCGGAAGTTGTGGAGGGGCTTCCAGTTTAGCTCGCGCTCGGCGAAGGAGCTATCGATTGCGTAACGGCGGTCGTGCCCAAGCCGATCGGTAACGTAGGAGATGAGGCTGTGTGGTTTGCCTAGCCTGTCGAGGATTAGCTTTACGACGTCCAGGTTCACCATCTCGCTGTTGCCACCGAAGTTGTAGACGTTGCCGGCTTTGCCTTCGAACAACGCGGCGATGATGCCGGCGCAGTGGTCCTCCACGTGGATCCAATCGCGCACGTTCTGCCCATCGCCGTAGACCGGCAGCGGATCGTCGCGCATGGCTTTGATGATCATGAGTGGGATCAGCTTTTCGGGGAATTGATACGGTCCGTAGTTGTTCGAGCAACGTGTGACCACCACGTCCTGGCCAAACGTCTTCTGGCACGCGAGCGCGATCAGATCGGCGCCGGCTTTGCTCGCGGAGTAGGGCGAACTGGGCTCGATCGGCGACTGCTCGGTGAAGCGGCCTGTCTCGCCGAGCGAGCCGTAGACCTCGTCGGTCGAGACCTGGACGAAGCGCTGGACGCCGTGCCGCCGCGCACAATCCAGCAGCACGCTCGTGCCGACGACGTTCGTGTGAATGAAGTTCTGTGGCGAATTGATGCTGCGGTCGACGTGCGATTCGGCGGCGAAGTTTACCACCGCGTAAAACGGATGCTGCGACATCAGCGCATCCATCTGGTCGGCGCTGGCGATGTCCGCCTTAGAGAAGTCGTAGCGGTCGCCATATTGCTCCGCCACGCCGTCGAGATTCGCGAGATTGCCGGCATACGTCAGGACGTCGACGTTGCTGACTGAAGCCTGCTTATAATGCTCCAGAATATACCGAATAAAGTTGCTCCCGATGAACCCGCAGCCACCGGTCACTAAAATGCGCATTGCAGCGCGTAATAGCAGTCGGGCGAACACCGCGCGAGCGGTTTCTCGACCGGTCTCACACCGCGGCGGCGAGCAGCACTAGATCCGCGTCCGTGCTGCGACCGTGGTTCAGGGGAGCTGGGTGCCTGATGCGGCTTTCACGAGACCGATGTCGGAGGCGCTGATCGTGCCGCCACTGGCGTTCACATCGGTCCGGAAATTTGTGCCGGTCACCGGCTGGCCGGATTGGCCTTTCACCTGACCGATGTCGGTCGCCGTGACGGAGCCGTTCCCGCTGCTGTCTCCCGCGAGGACGCGGAAAGGAATCGCCACATCCCGCGCGGCCCCGCCGTTGCTGACGTTCTGGAGTGTGATGCCAAGGATCTGCGCGTTGGCGACCGATGCGAGGTTCACTGTCACCACCGCGCCGTTCGCGCTCTGGGTAGCGGTCGCCATCCCGTCACTGCTCGTGACCCCCACGCCGCCGACAGTGACCGGAGTGGCGAACGTGAGGACGAGCTGGTGATTTCCACCTGCTCCACCGCTCCGGCATTCCACGCCGGGCGTGCCGGTGAGCGGCAGATCGATGTCGAACGTGCCCGACCCGCCATGCGTTTTCCGCGAGACCGCTTGGACTAACGAGACGGTGCCGAGGCCGCGCACGATCGCGACGCCACCGGCGAACCCGAGCGGGGGCGGCGAAGTCAGCAACGCGAGATCGCCGACGCCGTCGCCGGTGAAATCGCGGTAGAGCACCGCGTGCGCGCCCGCCACCGCTCCCATCCGATACGGGAAACTGAAAACGCCCGCACCGTCATTAAGGTAGAGACCCACGTCCTTCGAGACGCCGCTGGTTAGCAGGTCGGGATCGCCATCGCCGTCCACATCACCGACGGCGAGACCGGTCGCACCGAGCAGATCCGGCGAATAGGGCGCGTATTGCGTGGTGAGGCGGTTGAACGTGCCCGTGCCGGTGCCGAAGAGCAGCGTCAGACTCTCCGCTCCTTCGCCGTTGTAGCCGGTGTTGAGCGTCGCGAGGTCGAGATTGCCGTCGCGGTCGAAGTCAGCCGTCACGATGTAAAGCGGACCGCGCCCCGCGGTATAAATGATCGGCGGCTGGAACGTGCCGTTGCCGTTCCCGAGGACAATGAAGACGCTGCTGTCGTAGCCGTAGGCGCCGTTGTTCGCGAAGGCGAGATCCATCTTCCCGTCGTGGTTGAAATCGCCACCCGCGACCGCATCGGGACGGGTCGGAAGTTGAGCATAGGCATACGGCGTCTGGAAGGTGCCGTTGCCATTGTTGAGCGCGATGAAGAAGCGGCCGTTCGGGACGTCCGGCGCGCCGAGTGCCTCGCAGTCGATCACGTCGAGGTCGCCATCGCCATCGATATCGAACGCGTCGATTGCTCCCCAGCCGGCGCTGCGGACCATCCAGCGTGTGATCTGGCCGAAGGTGCCGTTGCCGTTATTCATCGCGGTGAAGAAATCAGATTGCGGGGCGGTATTCGCGTTGTTGAACAGGAGGTCGGGCTTGCCGTCGCCGTTCAGGTCGCGCAGCACACCACTGGCCACGCCGTCGAATCCGTTGCTGACCACCGTGCGGGTGAAACGGCCGGTGCCGTTGTTGCGCATGATCGCGCCATCGTCGGCCGAAGGACGCGGCCCGGAGGTGAAGATATCGACGTCGCCATCGCCATCGATGTCAGCGGCGTCCTGGTAGAATTGCGCCGAGCCGGCAAAATCCTGCGGGATCACCGGGAACACGCCATTGCCGGGGTTGTAGCGGACGGTGATCGCGTTCGAGTAATCGTCGGCCGTGAGCACGTCCGACGTGCCGTCGCCGTTCACGTCCGCCGCAGCCAGACCGCGGGTCGACTGCCCGGCCGGATAGAGGACCGCCGGGCCGAAGCTGCCGCTGCCGTTGTTCATCAACACGCAGACGCCGTCGCTCGATCGGCCGCTGTAGCTGGCGGCGAGGATGTCGGCCGCGCCGTCGCCGTTGATGTCCGCCGCGACGAGGTCCGTCGGCCCGGCGCTGTAGTACTGCATCGGGATGTCCGCCGCGCGCGCAAATGCGCCGTTGCCGGTATTGCGGAGCTGGATCACCTGGCCATGATCGCCGTCCCAGGTGCGGGTGTTCCCGTAGAGGACATCGACTCGGCCATCGCGATCCACATCCGCCACCGCGATGGCGGGCAGCTGCGGGCTCGCCCAAAAGGTCCCGAGGTGCAGGTTATCGTAGCCCGTCGCGGTCGCGAAGCCGCCGGTGCCGTTGTTGAGCAGCACGCTCACGCGATATTCCTCATGCGCGATCGCCAAGTCCGCCCGGCCGTCGCCATTCAGGTCGCCGGCCGCGATATCAGCCGGGCGCGCGCCGACCGGAAATGCCACGGGCGCCAAAAACGTGCCGTTGCCGTTGTTGTGCAGCAGCAAAACGGACGCCGCGCCGTTTGCCGCCACGGCGAGGTCCGCGCGGCCGTCGCCATTGAAATCAGCCGCCACCACGCCGATCGGCAGCGCTCTGCCCGTGCTGAGCGTCACCGCCTGGCGGGGTCCGAACGTGCCGTCGCCGTTGCCGAGATAGGTCGAAAGCGTGTTCCCCGTCGCGAGCCCATCACCATCGCTCACCACCACGTCGAGTCGGCCGTCGCCGTTCAAGTCAGCGACCGCGATTCCCGCCGCCTTCGAGCTGCCGGGATAATCCACCGGCTGCGCGAACCGCCCGGCGCCTTCATTGCGCAGAAACGTGAAGCCGCCGCCGAAGTATCCGCGCGGCGCCACCACATCTATGTCGCCATCGCCATCGAGATCGCCCGTCGCGAGCGCCACGGGGCTGCCGTTACCGAACGTCAGGGCGGTATTGAACGCGAGCCACGGCACCGCGAACGGCGGCGCTGGCGGAGCGACGGTTGGTGCATCGCGCAACGGCACCGCCACGTCGCCCGGAGCGACCAACTTGGCCGCACCCTGCGCGGTGGAAACGTGCGCGGCCAAGAAGAGGTGCGATCCGAGAACGGAGACCGCGAGGAAGAGGCGGCAATGCATGGCAGACATTAATCCGCGCGATACGTGCAACGCGATCAGCGCAATGTAACGCGCTTGTTACAATCGCAACGGCTCCTGGATGACGACGTTCACAGTCCCGCGCGAAGCCGCCTTGTAATCTTCGAAAATATACCGGATGAAGTTGCTCCCGATGAACCGACAGCCACCGGCCACAAAGATCCGCGCGTCAGCGGGGACGAGCAGTGTGGCCGCCGCCGCACCAGCCGCTGCTCACCCGCTCGATAGCGGGCTGTCATCATGGCGCACGTGGGCGGCGACGACCGATTGGACGCCATGGATAATCGTGGCGCTGGCAGCGTTCCTCCGCGTGCTGTTGCTCGGCATCAAACCGCCGCATTTCGACGAGGGGATCAACGGCTGGTTCGTCGATCAAATGACGAAGAACGGCTTCTACCGCTACGACCCGACAAATTACCACGGGCCGCTCCATTTCTACATCCTGTTTCTGGCGCAGACGCTCTTCGGCCGGAACGTCTGGGCGCTGCGCATGCCGGTGGTGCTGGGGAGCATCTCGTGCGTCTGGTTGGTGTTTAAATTTCAGCCGTTTGTCGGGCGCACGGCGGTGCGATGGGCGGCGCTGGCGATGGCCGTTTCGCCCGCGTACGTCTTTTACGGGCGCTACTCGATTCACGAGGTTTGGCTGCTCTTGTTTTCGATGCTGTTCATCCTCGGCATCGTGGGGCTATGGCGCGCCGGCACGCGCGGCTATCTCTGGTGCGTCGGCATGGGCGTGTTCGGGATGATCCTGACGAAGGAGACGTACATCATCCATGTCGGGTGCGCCGCGATTGCGCTGCTGGTCGCGTGGGTCTCGCACAAGATCACGCCGGGCAATGTGAAGCCCGCCCGGCAGCAATGGGATTATGTCGATCTCACCGCGGTGCTGGTGGTTGGTTTCGCTGCGCTCGTGGTTTTCTACTCCGGGACGTTTTTCAATTGGGCCGGCGTGAAAGGCCTCTACCTGACGTTCGAAGCGTGGTTCAAGACCGGGAGCGAAGGCAACGGGCACGAGAAGCCGTGGTATTACTGGCTCAAACTGATCGGCCAGTACGAGCTGGCAATCGCGGTCGGTCTGCTCGCGTGCGTCTTCTGCCAGATGTTCAAGGAAATGGCGGTGCGTTATCTCGCGATCTACGGCGTCGGCACGCTGATGGCCTACAGCATCGTGGCCTACAAGACACCGTGGTGCATCATCAGCATCGTCTGGCCGTTGCTGCTCGTCTTCGGCGCCGCGCTCACGCTCTTGCCGAAAGGTATGGAGCGCGGCGGCCAGATCGCTGCCGCAGTGTTGCTGCTGGTCTCGTTAGGCCAGTCGATCCGGTTGAATTACTTCCGCTGCACGACCGACACGGAGCCGTACGTCTACGTGCAAACGTACAACGACATCTACAAGCTGACCGAGCCGCTGCTCGAGCTCGCCCGCCGTAACCCCACTTACTACCAGCTCGTCGGCCACATGATCCGCACCAGCGCCTATCCGCTGCCGTGGATCCTGGGCGATTTCACCCGCGTCGGTTACTACGAGCGAGAGACGCTGCCGACCGCGCTCGATGCCGATTTCCTCGTCGTGCAAGAGGACAAGATCGCGACTGTCGAATCGAAGCTGCAGGGCGCGTATTACACGATGCCGTTCACCATCCGCCCGTATCAGGACACTTCGAAGCTTTATCTCAGCGCGAAGGTGTTCCACGACTTCTTCCCGGGCCGAGTGCCTGATTTCCAGGGGCCGAAGCCCAGCGCGCCCGCGCCCGCACCATGAAGTGGCTCGCCGGCGGCGTGACGTTCGTCAACGTCGCGACGGTTTGTGCACTGTTGGCGGGAACCGTGGCGAGCGGCCTCGGCAGCTACATCGCGGCGACGTCGCTGCTGCTCGGCTGGGTCGGCGCAGTCTTCGCTTATCTGGGAACCCGAGACATGCACGCGGGCGTCACTGTTCCCGCCGAAGGTCCGCCGCGAACCCCAACGCGCCTTAATCACCAGCGCATCTGGTTTTACCTCCTCGCCTTCTGCTTTGCCTTCTTCGCTTTCCGGGGTTTCTGCTGGCTTCTGTTCCTCGACGGCAACCAGCTGAAGGTCCAATCGCCAAACAACCTCGGCGACCTCGCGCTGCACATCACCTACATCAACACCTTCGCCAACGGCGTCCCGCTCTGGCCGGAAAACCCAATCCATTACCTCAGCAACCTGCGCTACCCGGCGGGCATCGATCTCTTTAACAGCCTTCTCCTTCTTCTCGGCGTGGATCTCATGCCCGGCTTTATCTGGGTAGGACTGATTGCTTCCGCCGGCACGTTCTACGCGCTCTATCGCTGGGGCGGGTTGTTCGGTGTCGCCGGGTTCCTTTTCAATGGCGGAGTCGCCGGATTCCAGGTGCTGCAGACATGGAGGTTCATCGATTATCAGGGCGTGCCGGAGATCGCTTGGAAAAGCCTGCCGCTCGCGATGTTCATCACGCAACGCGGCTTTCTCTACGCGCTCCCCGCCGGCCTCCTGTTGCTCTACCACTGGCGCGCGAAATACTTCCCGGCGCCGACCACCAACGGCGCGCCGGAGGAGAAGCGCGGACCTCTGCCGTTCTGGCTCGAGGTCGCGATCTACGCGTCGCTGCCGTTCTTTCACATCCACACCTTCATGGCCTTCAGCATCGTCGCGGCATTTTTGTTCGCGATCGGCAACGGTGCAGCGCGCAAACAGCTTGGCCTGATGGCGGCGATCGCTTTCATCCCGGCGACGTTCTTCGTCTGGACAATCACCGACCACTTCCAGGCGCGGTCGTTATTCGAATGGAAACCCGGCTGGGTACAGAACGAGGGCGACTTCAAAGCGCCGTTCCTCTCCTTCTGGTTCATCAACTTCGGCGTCTTCATCCCGATCGTGCTCGCGCTGATCGGCACCTGTATCTGGCGCCCGACGAACTCGAAGGAGCGGTTCCGGTTCCAGGATCATCCGAGCCTCGCGTTCCTGGCGCCCGCGGTCTTGATCTTCCTCTTCGCCTGCCTCGTGAAAACCGCGCCGTGGGAGTGGGACAACATCAAGCTCATCATCTGGGCATACCTCATCGTCCTGCCGTTTCTCTGGAGCGAATTGATCGCGCGGTGGCCGGTGCCGATCCGCGCCGCCGTCTGCATCGCGCTGTTCTTTTCCGGCTTTGTGTCGCTCTTTGGCGGGCTCGTCGGCAAAGAGAACGGCTACGGGATCGCCGATCGTGCGGAGCTCGACGGCGTCGGCTCGGCACTGCGGAGGCTGCCGAAAGATGCGCGCTTCGCCACCTTGCCCACCTACAATCATCCGGTCCTGCTCCAGGGCCGCAAAGTTGTCCTCGGCTACCCGGGGCATCTGTGGACGCAGGGATTCGACTACACGGCTCCGGAGGCGAAACTGAAGAGCGTCATGAACGGCGAAGCCGGCTGGAGAGAAACCGCACGCGAGCTCCGCGCCCGCTATCTGTTCTGGGGCCGCGAAGAAAAGGCGGCCTATCCCGCGAGCCAACGCCCGTGGGAACGCGAGGCGCAGCTCGTCGCGAGCGGCCCGTGGGGCGCCATCTACGATCTCGAAGCGACGCCGGCTCCCGCGCCGCAGCCCTGATTATAAGCCCGGCGTGCCGGTGAGGAGTTTCCGCCGTTCGTCCGACAGAGCGTCCGAAGCTAGAATCACCTGCCGCAGCTGCAGCTTCTGCGAGACGTAATGCGGCACGCCCTGCCCGGCGTCCAGATCTTCGCGCCGCAGGAACACCAGCAGTTTGCCACCAGCACCCGCGCCACTGAAGTGATCGATGATTTGCCCGGCCGCGAATTGCTGCGCTATGACATGCGCGCGATACGCACCCGCAAGATCAGCCTGGCTCGCGCCGCGCGTCCCGGCGATGCGCTCAGCGTAAAGCTCCAGCCCGCCCGCCGGAGGAGTGAACCCGCTCGAAATCCGCCGCTCTTCGTCCACGGGAAGCGAGCCCGCGCGAGCGCTCGCCACCAGCGGCGCCGGCGCGCGGACGGCGATGTGTCGCACGCTCGCCAGCCGCGTGTCGCGCAACACAGCGCGGCAATGCTCACGCGCACGACCGGTGCCGGCGAGATCGAGCCGCGCGATTAATGGATCACGCTCGCGCTCGCCTTTGCCCTGCATCTCATCGAGCAACGGCTGCGCGGCGGCGTCGATCGAATCCCACGCGATCGCAAACCCGGTGCCGCTCTGCCGCAGCGCCTCGATGATCAATGCCGACGGCTCCGAGCGCGCACCGAATGCCGCGCGCTCGGCTGGGAAATAGATGATGTCGGCACCCGCGACGACCGCGTTGAAATCGGTGTCGCTCGCGGGCTTCGGCAGGTGCTCGATCGATGCGTGTTTCGGCAGCGGCGGCTTGCTCACGCAGCACGCCAGAATCGCGGCGCAACTCAGGCCAACAAACGCGCGGACGAAGGGCGAAGCGGTCATCGTTTTCACGCACGACTCGGTGACTCCGCGACCAGCGCACGCGATCGCTCTTCCGCCGGCCGCACGACTCGGGCGCCAAAGTGTAGATGCGCGCGCCAACCCGCCCCGAAAATCCGACAGCCGATCGAAAACGTTTGCCGCCACGTCACGCCGGAGACCTTCTGTTCGCCCGCGATCCGGCGACGCTCCCGCGCGCAGACTTCGCCAATCCGCGCGCCGAGCATGGCCGCGCCGACCTGCGCTTCGATTGTCCAGCCAAAGGTCATCTCCTGGGGCGCGATTGCCTCAAACAAACGCCGGTCGATCAAGCGCAAAGGTGCGAGATCCGTGAACCAGCGGCCGCCCAGCAGCCCGCACCAGAGGCCGAGCGCCACATTCGCGACAACGTGCGGGAACGTCATCGCGCTCCAATTGCTGCGACATCCGGTGCGCGCACCGAGCACCATCTCATGGCCGGCTGCATGCGCGCCAACCAGCACAGGTATGTCGGCGGGATCGCTCGCGCCGTCGGCCGCGAAAAAGAGATACGCGTTGACCGCCGGCTCTCTCCGCGTCATGGCGTCGATTGCCGCCATGCATCCGTAGCCGTAACCGCGCGCATCCGTTTTGCTCACGATGACCGGATAACGCTGCGCGATCTCCGCCGTCCGATCGGTCGAATCATTCACGCCGACCGCGACCACGAATTTCGCCGGATCGATCGACGCGAGCAGTTCATCGAGGACTCGCGCGATGCAGGCCTCTTCGTTGCACGCCGGGATGATGATCGCGATGCGCGGCTCAGCAGTTTCGTTCATCAGCTCGATTCGGTAAGCGCGATTGACAACACCAGTTGCCCTTCCGCGACCATCGCGCCGTCGACTGTCGCCCGCACGCTGAACTGCAGCAAATCGCCCACGTGCGCCAGTTTCTCCGCGCGCAAACGAATCGACTCCGCGGGTCGTGCCGCACGATGGAATTTCATGCCGCGGATCGCCGAGAGCAGGAAGAGCGGCCGCTCGTTTTCCGCGAATGCCGACGCGGCCGCGATGCCGGCGGTTTGCGCGAGCGCTTCCGTCAGGATCACGCCAGGAACGAGCGGATTGCCGGGGAAGTGACCGGCAAACATCGGATCATCTGCATTGAAAAACGTGAGACACTCGGCCGAGACGCCAGGGCTGGTGGCTACGATCTCGCGCACGAAAACGAACGGGGCCCGGTGCGGCAACCCGAGCGCCTCTGGAATCGATTTGCTCACGCCGACGTGGCGCTAACCGTTGACGAAATAGGCGAACTTCCAGCTGCCATTCACGCGGCGAATGCCGGCGCGGTAGCCGCTGTATTCGAGCGCCGGATTTGCGAACTGCGGCGGCGCCACCATGAACTCGTCCTTCTTCACAAACGTTTCGGAGAGGATTCCCTCCAGCTCGGGCCACAGGCCATGTTCATCCCAGTATTGGAAGACGCCCTCGCCCTTCCGGTCCGCCTCGGCCGTGCTGCCCATCACGTAGGCAAAGTCCGGCGTCATCATCGCGGCGACGGCCTCGAGATCACGCACCGCGACCGCCTTGCGCAGCCGCCCGATGAACGCCTGAAAATCCACGTCGGAGCTTTCCTCCGCCGGCTTCGGCTCTTCTTTCTTTGCCTGCGCCGCGGGCTTGTCTTTGTCGCGCTTCTTGAAGGCGTTGCAACCGCTCACCGCGACAGCAAACACGAGGAGGAGGCACGCGAGCTTTTTCATCAGGCTCAGTTTGTTTCAGGTTTGCGAATCAGATTCAAGAGTCGCGTTCCGTTGCGCGGGTCAGTGCGGATGTGAATGAATATTCGCCGGCCCGAATCGCTTCCGCCACGGGTGCAGCACGAAGATGAAAAAGAGCGTGGTGAAGAGATCCGCGAATGTCGCCGGAGGACTCGTGAGGCGACCAACACCGCTCCGCAGCGTCGCGAAGACACTCTCCGGCGTCAGCTCCGCCGGCCGCGGAATACTCGTGTAATGCGCACCGAACGCGCTGAGCTGGTGCGCATCCGACGTCGCGAGTAGCGGTTTGTTGAATCGCGCCGCGACGTCACGCGCCGGCCGATTCCGATCGAACCAGCCTTTGTGAAAATGGCAGATTTCGATCGCGTCAAAGCAGTCGATGTTCTCCCGCAGCCGCCGTCCGCCGATCGAGCCGCCCGTCACATAGAACGGATGCGGCGCGAACGTGAAAATCGAGTCGCCGCGGGCAGCGCGCAGACGGCGCACGTCATCGAAGCTCTTCAGCGCCTCAGCTTCTTCCGGTCGGATATTCAGCAGCACAATATCGGCGCCGTGCAGCCGCATTTCCGCGGCGGAGATTAGCAGGATGCCCATCGAGGCCGCATCGTCGAACACCTCCCGCCGCTGGAAGACGGCGTCGTGCAATGTGATCGCGAGCACGCCGAAGCCGAGCGCCTTCGCCCGTTCCAGGAGCTGATGCGCCGTGTAATCGAGCTTGTCCTTTGGATCGTCGAGCGTGTGAATGTGCAGATCGATCTTGATCCACTCGTTAGACGCTTCTGGAGGTCGGGGTGACGGCACGGCAGTGATCCGGGCACAGGTTACGCAGATTCTCTGCCAGCGAAGGCGAAATCCACGCCGTCGTGGCGTCGACAGCCTGTGGGCGAACCATGTTTAACGACTTCGCGGCGCGGGGATGCGGTCGATCCGCAACCGCATGAAACGCCGAGCGCTCGCCGTCGCAAGATCCGTCGCCTCCACCGTCTGCACGATGCCGTCGTCGCCCACGACCTGCTGAGACGTCGCGTTCGGACCGGATTGCCACGGCCCGGACGGTCCGCTTGAGACTTCGACGGCGATCGTTACGTCGGCGGCGTACTTTGCCTGCGGATACGTGAGGATAAGCTGCCCGCCTGACGCCCGCGCCGCGAAGACCGGCAGGTCGGCGATTTTCGGGTGCGAGCCGAGCGCGTACTCGGCGAGATTAGTCGCCGCGTCGCGATCAGGATCCGCTGCGTCGCCGCTGATCTCTGGATCCTGCAACTCCGCGGCTGTGAAATAAATCGGCCGCCATTCGGGAAGACTTAGCTTCACGGTGACCGGGATCGTCTGTTGCGCGGTGTTGCCGCTATTGTCGGTCGCGGTCACACGGACCTCGTACGTTCCCGGCGCCCGGAACACTTTCGCCGCGTCTTGAGTCCTCGAAAACGTGCCGTCGCCGAACGTCCACTGGTAGGTTACGATCGTACCGTCGGGGTCAGTGGCTGCGGCTGAAAAACTGACGTTCAGCGGAACGTTGCCGGTGGTCACATTTGCATTCGCCGTCAGGACCGGCGGCTGGCCCGTCGCCACGTTCCGGAGGAACCATGGCGTCGCGGTCGCATCTGTTTTGAAAAACGCGAGCAACTGACTCGCGACTTTCACGACGCCACCCGCAGGCGACGGATGCGTGAAGTCGTTCTGCAA
>JAESFH010000070.1_pt1 | contig 117132 bp, 63 predicted proteins | sample 9269381 | NCBI WGS metagenome assembly JAESFH01 (sample SAMN14504062, study PRJNA617094) | algae metagenome | isolation source: Aphanothece sp. CMT-3BRIN-NPC111 and co-occurring heterotrophs from well... | place: USA: Clark Mountains Wilderness, California | collected 2010-04-18
GAACTGGTGGGGTTGGTAAGGGCGTGGTTCTGGGTGGTGGAGTTTCTTGACGTGGGGAGGAACTGGCAACCGGAGCCACAAATTCCTGTACTGGTGTTTGTGTTGGCGTTGGTTGGGGCGGCTTGACGGTAGTTTCTGCTGCTGTAGAGGGTGCTGTAGGAGTGGTTCCTCTGGCGATATTTCCACCTGAGGGATTTTCGCTGACTGAAGCCCAGTAAGTTCCAGAAACATCGGCAATCACTCTAGCTTTCTGGGTGGCAGTAATCGGGAGACCTCGACCAGCAGTATCTCCAGCCGCTACCGCCCGCCACCAAGGAGAGTTTGTATCCGGGGTGGCACGAACTACTGGCTGCTGATTTGTCACTCTATACAGCAATGATTGCAGAATGATGCTGTTAGTGCTGCTCGTGAAAGCCGCAGTTGGTTTCCCGGTTTGTTCATAAAAGCCCTCATAATAGCCCTGGGAGGGATTGAATAAGCTAGCTGTTGCCTGGGACAACTTTTGAGCATAGCTATCTTCGGGAAACATAGCTTGATAGGCAAAAGCATTTGCTGTGCTGACGATGCGGGCATCGGGAACAGATTTACCGTCGTCCCCTAGTGTTGCCCAAGGCTCGTTCCCAGCAATGACGGTGCTGTGAACAACATAAGGCTCGCGGTCGATTACGGTGGTGGCAGAGGCTGTTAATTTCCCTGTACGACGGTAACGCTCGGCTTCAGCACGGCGGATCGGTTCAAAGAGCGATCGCATTTGCGGATCGAAACCAAATTCTAAACCGTACAGCAAGAAAGGATTGCTGACTGTGAACTGATTTCCGTCCGTCTTCACATCCGCTCGAATCCGCCGCAGCGGGACTTGCACCCCTTCTACAGCCACCTTTTGATAATCACCGCCGACAGCGGAGCGATCTACCTCAAATCCCCATAACTGAAAGGCACGGGCGGCATATTCCTCATAACCCAGGCGAGTTTCCGGGGTGAACCTGGTGGAGGTATTTGTCCCCCTTTGGCGCTCTTGGTCATCGTTAGTGGCGATCGCGCTGGAAAGCCTGCCTGCCCGCACTACCCGTAGGTATGACCAATTCAGCAAAATTTGGTCTACGGCGTCTGTGTATTGGGGATAGGAGCTTTTTAAGCTGTAAAGTGACGCTAGTAAGCGTCCAATATCCAAAGATGACCAGCCTGTTCCCTCTGCAACTAAATTACCGCCATAATCTATTGGTTGCAAGGTGCGGGTATCGTAACTTCGAGAAGGTAACTCATTACTAAATAGGGGCAGTTTTGTCAAGGCTCCCAGCAACAGCCGGGTGCGTTGGTCAAATTCTTCAGCGGAGATGATGCCCAGCGATCGCGCAGCATTGAGGGCGGCGAGATAATCACCGATGCCCCAAGGTGTGACTCCTTTCACGTCACTGCGATCGTTCACCAACCCAGTATTAGATTGATAATTTGCATTAAAGTAGTTCCAAGCGCCCTGAGCATAGCTTCGTTCTGTGGCATTCAGGGGTCTAGCTAGTGCTGGAACTTCAGACTTTTGGGGACTACCCACCGGGGGGATAGGTTGAACTACCACCGCTGTAGCTTCAGGGCGGGTCGGTGTATTAACAGCAGGACTCGCCGCCGGGGATGGGGTCGCCGCAGTAGTGCTAGGAGTGGAGGTTGTGGGGGGTGGAGTGACGCGAGAATCTACCGAGCGAGGTGGGGCGGCAGCCGTGGGGTTGGGAGCGGATGGCGTGGGTGTTGCTGCCACCGTAGGACTCGCCGCCGGGGATGGGGTCGTCGCTGTGGGGGTGGAAGTGGGGGATGCTGCCGTCAAATTATTCCCCGTGGGCTGTCCAGGTGCAAAACTGACAAGATTGGAGCTGATCAGAGGGCTATTCCCTCTGGCTTTGTAATATAAAATCTCCAGAATCAGTCCGTTAGTATTACCCGTTAAGACTTTATTTGGTTGTTTGTTTTCTTGATAAAGCCCCGCGTAGAAACCACCTCCATCCGGGCTACGCAGATCTTTTGTTGCATCAAAAATTTTCTGGGCATAGGGGTCATTTGGGTACAGGTAGCGCCAGCCAAAAGCTGCTTTTGTACTCAGGGTGCGTAGTTGCGGGTAGGGCTTGTTTTCATCTGTAATCACCGCCCAAGGCACGCCATTTGAGTAAACAGTGTTGTAGAGAAAATAAGGCGGTTGATCGATGTTATCTTCTGACACCGCCGTCAGCTCGCCAGTGGTGTCATAATAACGCTTTTGCGCCTCAAAGACGCTGAGTGCATAATCCTGTAAATATCCTTGCAGCCCAAATTCAATGCCATCTAGGATATAGGACTCGCTGACCACATAATTATTGGCATTAGTACTTTGGTAATTACGGGTATCCGCCGGAATATTGAGGTTGTTAACTTTGACGAACTCAAACGGCTCTAGAGCGATCGCTGTATAGGGTTGGAATCCCCACAGTTCATAGCCACGAGCGGCATATTCTTCGTAGCCCAGGCGTCCTTCTTGCACCAGCAAGGTTTTATCATCTGGTAAAACCGTGGCTCCATAAAGTTGTCCGTTTTTCAGGCTTTGCTCCAACTTCCACTTAGAGACAATACTCTTGATCCAATCTGCATATTGAGGATGGCAGGTACGGATGATGTGTAAGGCGGCAAGCATGCGACCGATATCCAAAGCCGACCAGCCAATCCCGCGTGGCTTGGGATTGTTTCCGTAATCGGTCATCTGTGCGGTAGCAGTATTGTAGACCTTATTCGGTAAGGTTCCCTCAAACAGGGGCAGGGTATTCAGGCTGGTAAGAAACTTGTTGAGGCGAAAGTCAAAGTCTGCCTGGTCGGTTATATTCAGCCAGCGAGCAGAATTGAGCGCCATCAGGTAATTTGCCTGATCCCAGAGAGTGCCAGAAGGATAGCCCCCGACTGAGTTCACAAATCCTGTTGTTTGCTGGTAGTTATTGACAAAATACTGCCAAGATGCACGAGCATAGACCTGCTCTTCTGGCGTCAAAGGGGCAGTAATTTCTGTACAAGCTTTAGGTGTCGCAGCTGGAGCTTGAGCCAGGGATGGCTCTGGGAAAGAGCCGGGTGGCAAAAACTGCAATACAGTTCCTGTAAGGAACAAAGCCAGACACCGAGACCACTTTCGCCCGTTGCTTTGTCGGATCATAGAGCTATGCTATTGAAGAAGCCTATATAGATTTTAAGCAACTTAGGAAGGTGATTTCACCCCTGCCCAGACCGTGAGCGGCTTTCCTACTTTTTTGTAGAGCAGGCTTTCTAGCATCACCCCATTATTGTTGGCAGTCAAGGCTTTGTTCGGCTCCTTTAAAGATTCGTAAAAGCCGTTGTACCAGCCCTTCTCAGACTTGAGGTTGGTTTGGACAAAGTTGAATAACTGCTGAGTGTAAGGAGTGTTGTAAAGCACATGCCAGCCAGTGGATGCTTTGCTGCTGATAAACCGCAAATTGTTGTGCTTTTCTCTAGTATCTGTGATCGTTCCCCAAGGCTCTCCATTTACATACAGGGTGCTGTAAACAAAGTAGGGAGCGCGATCTAAGTTATCTTCAGTTACAGATGTTAACTGCTTGGTTGTCTTGTATCGTGCCTCTTGAGCCGCTAATACCCGGTCAGCATAGGCTTTTGGTAAGGATTGAAAGCCGGTTTCAATGCCATCCAAAATAAACGGTTCGCTCAGGACGTAGTTATTCGCCCCAGACGTCTGGTAGCTGCGCCTGTCGTAGGGGACTCCCACATTATAGAGATTGACAAAGGCCGCATTAGACTGAGGATCTAGAGCCTTGTCCACGTCTAAACCCCACAGTTTCAGGCCGTAGGCGGCATAATTTTCGTATCCTAAGCGGCCTTCTTGGTTGTACTGTTCTTTACCATTAACGATCGAAGTTCCGTACATCTGACCATTTTTGACCAGACGTTTAGTTCGCCAACTTTTCCAGACAGCTTCTGTCTCATCTTTAAACTGAGGATACTTAGCCCCCACAATCTTGAGCCAAATCGCCATCCGTCCTAAATCCAGGGCCGACCAGCCAATTTCTTCCCGTTGATCTACTTTCCCATAATTAACAGGGAGCAGGGTTTTAGAGTTATAAACCTTATTCGGCAATTCTTTTTTATACAGGGGCATATTTGCCAGGGTTTTTAACATCGTGCCCATCTTGGTGTTAAATTCTGCTTGGGGCACGATACCCAATTCTCTAGCACTGACCAAAGCTGCCATTGCTGCTGCCTGATCCCACATCGTCATTGAGGGGAATCCGTCTACAGAATTTGCCAAACCTGTCTTGTCATTCCAGTTAAGCTGGAAGTAGCGCCAAGCTTGACGTGCCATTTGCAATTCCGCTGCACTCAATTCGCCTGCGCCAGTGGCTACAGAAGCAGTTGCGGCAGCTTGAATTTGAGCCGGAGTCACAGGTTCACCCGGCAACTTCACATATTGGGCATCCATTTTAGCTAAGGAAGTTTTCCCAGCCTGCGGCGGTGCGCTGGCCTTTTTGGAAAGCTGTTCTGACCAAGATTGCAAAACGACGATCGCCAAAAGCGCCGTAAATATACCCCCAACTGTCGCTAGCGTTGACCACAATTTAGATGGCGGCTCAAAATCCGAATTCATGGCTTTACTGTTTTACTTTTACTAATACTCGTAGTAGTGATTTACTGATTCGTCAAGAGTCTATAGAGATTTCTGACTGGCAATTTTCCCGGCAAGTTTAAGTCTTTGACATACAACTTATCTTGAATAGGTCTAAAGGGGGAGGCAATATATGGCTCTTATCTCCTTGTAATATATAGGCTGAACATTTTGGCAAAGTTTATCAATTTTAAAACTTCACTCGTACCTGCCCTGTGAAAGAATTATTGTTGTAGGCGCTTCCTCCAGTCTCTTGATTTCTTACATTCGTGAACAGATAACCAAAGTCGGCATCTACGTTGGGAGATAGCCTGCCTGTGCAGCGAGCTTCATAGCTATTAGCATTATCAAATTCGCCGTTAAGTCGCTGTCGTCCCAAGCTGGCAGCCACGCGACAACTTAAAAAATCAAATAGTTCTGCATTCAAACCTACTTCACCATTGAAAACCAGAAAATCTGGTGGGGAAAAATAACCACTTGTTTCCTGGACATCTTTTGCGTAGCTCCAGTTAAATAAATTAGCTGCAACATAAAATTGCCCGAATTTACGCTCTAGCCTTGTAAAAGATTGCTCTTCAAAATTTCCATCGTTGTAATTACCCAAACGAAGAAATGAAAATAAACTGGTCTTAGGATCTATCTGCCAGTATAGTTGCGGACCGTATCGCCAAGCGGTAATTTGATTCTCCAAAGTTTCGGCATTGAACTTGTATGGCCCTTGTTCCACAAGGCCTGACAAAGTGAAACTTGGCGTGATAGGAAAATCTGCTCTAGCATTGAAATTGAGAGCCGTTGGCAGGCGGTTGAACAGGTCAACTCCTGCGCCCGCTTGCACCGTTGTGGAACCAATCTTGGTTTCATATCCCACTTGCAGGGGAATATTTGTAATTGAATCTACTTCTGGTTGACTGAAAGAATTAAAACCTGTTTTGAAGCGAATTATATTGCCATTCTGGAGACGAAATTGAGTCGTTGGTTCAATAAACAAATTTTGTCGGTCGAAGTTATCGTTATCGTAGCGAAAGTTTGTGGTGATATTTTCTAAAGCGATAGCGGGTCGATTTTGTTCTGGGGAGGCTGTGGGTGCAGTTGGCTCAGGCGACGGTGATGGTAGTGATGTTGGCGGCAGGGGTGTCTGCGGCGATGGTGAGGCTGTCGGTGTTGACGACGGTGGTGACGTTTGTAGCTGGGCTGTCGGTGTTGACGGCGTTGACGGTGGTGGCTCCACTCGCAAGTTAGGATTAAAGTTATTCGGACCAGCTATTAAAAAAGGTGCTGGCTGTAATTCGTAACGCTGCCTCACCGAATAATTTTCAATGCTGCTGTGAGGTTCTGGGTCAAGCTTTTCTGGTTGTGGCGTCAATTCCAACGGTGAATTCCAATTTTCCAGGACTGGGGGAGAAACAATGTTCTCAGTTGCCGCTTGTAACCCCGTTCCGCTTAAGGTCAAGAAACCTAAGCTCCACACTGCTCCCCATTTCGGTTGCAAGCACCACAAAACTAACTTGACATAGCAATTAGGCTGTGAAGCGGAGATATCAGGTCTAAAAAGGGTTGTCATCGATTTTTAGCCTATCCTCAAATACCAGTGGTGCCGAAGGTGAGCAATACCAGTGAAATGTAACATGACCAGGTAGTTGCCTACATAATTTTACCAATTGCCGTAGTAGAAAAGTGCTGGATATGCGATCGCCCTCACCCCCATGCACGGAAAGTAAAGACACCCTGGCAGGGTATCTCTACTTTCTAAAAAATTCCCAATTGCTATAGAACTTAAGCAGAAGGGATTTTCTACACAGTTAACAAGGAGAAAAGTCAAAATTCCCCCCTTTTTAAGGGGGGCTAGGGGGGATCGAGATATCAGGTTTTCAGCTAGGAAACTTTTGCCGCCCTTTACTAATACGTTCCCTCCTAGCATTTTATTACCACCGATATTAGTTCACTTTTGCTCGGAAGCGCATGAAGCCGTAGGAATTTGCAGGTGTACCCGCTGCCGTAGCGTTCGGTAAAGTTCCCACATTCACAACCACAGCTCCATTGGTATTGCTGCCCGAACAAGAAGTTGATGGAGTTGTTCCTCCAGGGAAAAACTGTCCGCGATCGGGTGCATCAGCAATGCTAGTGAGATAAACAGTCGGAGCAGTAGGAAGGCTACTAGAACGTAGAGCAAGCCCCATGCCTAAGTCTGCTCCTGGTGTACCGCCATCAGTTGGAGTTGAGCCGTTAAAGGCATCAGACATAAAAGTGCTATTGGCTGGTACTAAATCGCAGATTTTGACGTTTGTTACAGGACTAGTACCATTGGAGAGGAAGTAAACGGTATATTCAATTTCGTCTCCAGGCATAACGACTCCACCATTAATTGCTCCTTTTAGGTAAGTAGCAGGAGTAGGCCACAAGGGGTCGTTATCGTTAGTCGTACTATCATTATTAAACCCGTTGAGGGACTGGCCGTTATAGTTAGCGATCGCGGCTCCGTTTCTGTTCACAGCAGTGATACGCTTCACCAGTAGCAGACGCGCTTGCCCAGATGTGGTGGTGGTTACTGTATCCGTAGCCGAGTTATTACTCAGGTTAGGATCTGGGGTCGGACTACTACCTACTACAACATTATTTTCTAGTGGTAATGTTGCACCACTCAGGACATTGACATTTAAGGTAATCGTGGAGGAACTATTAGCACTCATCGCTGTAGTACGAGTACAGGTGACTGTATTGGCAGAAGCGGCGCTGTCACTCGTACAACTAAAATCTGTACTAGAAGAAGACTGATAATGCACGCCCACAGGCAAATCATCAACTACCTTAATGTTTGGTGACGCGGCATTAGGACCGTTGTTGGTAACGGTGATGGTATAAGAATTCCCTGTATTGCTTCCAGGTGCAAAAGTTCCGGTGTGGGTTTTGGTGATAGCGAGATCTGCGCCACTAACAACAGTTGTGGGATTGTTAGCTGTATTGTTGCTAGCGGTAGGGTCAGGTGTCGGACTGGAAACTGTGGCAGTGTTAGTAATGCTGTTTGTGCCTGTAGGCGTTCCCGATCCTACGGCAACTGTAATGTCGATAGCATTGCTTTCTCCGGACGCTAAATTATTGGAGTAGGTACAGGTGATATTTGTCGTACCAGAGCAATTCCAGGCGCTTGTACCTAAAAAAGATACAAAACTAAGATTGGATGGCAAGTTATCCGTAATAGTAATTGGTGCTGCGGCTGTTGCCGGACCGTTATTGGTAACAGTGAGGGTGTAAGTACCTTGCCGCCCAATTGTAAAGTTACCGATGTGGGTCTTGGTTAAACTTAAATCAGCTTGTAAAGGCTGGATTATGGTTGAGTCGCTAGAAGAGTTATTGCTAGTATCGGGGTCAGAGACGGGACTGGACACGTTAGCCGTATTAATGATAGTTCCGGTAGAACCCCCTACAGATACATTTAGGGTAATGTTAGCAGTTGCTCCAACTGCTAGACCATTAGGCTTGCTACAAGTAACAGCTTGACCGGACGCAGTACAGGTGAAACCTCCTCCCCCTGAACCTGCGGAGACAAAGGTAAGATTGCTCGGTAAGGTATCTGTGACAGTAACTGCTTGAGTTGTCGGGACGGACGAAGGTCCATTATTAGTGACTTTTAGCTGGTAAGCAGCATTCTGCCCAATCACAAAGTTAGCAGTGTGACTCTTGACGATACTCAAGTCAGCACTTTGAGTCACGCTGGTAGTGATAGTGTCTGTGTTGTCGGTAGTAATAGTTTCACTCGGCACAGTATCAACAGTCGCAGTGTTATTGATACTTGATGCCGTTTGGCTACCAACTAAGACCTTTAAGGCCAGGTCGGGAGCAGAACTACCAGCTGTAATATCGCTGTAATTATTACAAACAACATTTTGTCCAGTGGCAGAGCAACTCCAACCTGTACCCGTACCAGATACGAACACTAAACCTGTAGGTAAGGTGTCTCTGACAACAATAGGAGCAACAGCAACAGTTGTACCGATATTTTGGACTTTAATGGTATAAATTCCCGTTTGCCCTAAAGCCAAAGTTCCGGCTGTCTTGGTTATTTTTACATTAGGATTAGCTGCGGTTATTGTAGTTGTTACGCTGGCTGTGTTATTAGCGGCATTGGTATCACCAGGAGTAGAGACAACACCACTATTTGTAACTGAACCAGTAGCGGTGGGAGTTACAGTAATATCGATCGCACTAATACTATTACTTTGAGGTGTTGGACCCGCATTGGATTTCACCAAAACATTAGTGTTAGTACAAGTGACTTTTCGACTAGTTGAATCATAGTTGCAAGCCCACCCAGAATAAGTTGGGGCTGAGGTAGCAGAAACATAGGTTAAGTTGGCAGGTAAGGTATCTGTTACCGTAATCAAGCCAGTGGTATCACGGGTTGTGCTAACGTTTGTAACCGTTAACCTATAAATGCCGTTGACTCCTTGCACAAAGCTACTAAAGTTAGTTTTGCTTAAACTTAGGTCTGGACCGGCAACCGTTGAATTAACTGTGTAGGTATTATCTGCAAGACTCGAGTCGGCTCCAGAAGCAGCAGAAGGTACGGCATTAGCGGTATTAGATAAAAGGCCAGAAAAACCAGTAGACTGAACCGTACCCGAAATTACAAATTGTACCTGCCCGCCTCCTTTTCTCAAACTAATCGTTCCCAAACTAATGTTATTACCGCTACCACTGGCTGTATCGGGTGCAGTGCCGTTAGTACAAGAGTTTGTATTGGAGGGACCACCATTACCTAAAGTTGTATTGGTTGCACCTACAAAATTACAAGTCCAAGTAACACCCGTAATACCTGAGGGCACAGTATCAGATAAGGTAATGCTCGTATCGTTGCCGTTACCACTAGAGTTGTTCGTAAGAGTAACTGTGTACTCAATTGTATTAGCGGGATTGATCGTAGCAGTACAAGTATCAGTCTGACCTGAAGTGGTGCAAACTGGACTAGGAGCAGCTCCATTAATCTTGGTCAGCTTTTTTACCACATTCAAATTAATAGTCCCTGCAGCTTGTACTACGGTTGTGTCGCTAGCAGAGTTGTTAGCTGCATTTGTGTCCCCTGGGGTGGAAACAGAAACGTTATTTGTAAAGGGCGAACCTGTAATAGTAGTAGGAGTTACTGTTAACAAAATTTGACTGCTTTGACCAGGTGCCAACGGGCCTGGATTAGTACAAATTACTGTAGGACCTGGTGGTGCGCTACAAGTCCAGCCAGAACTACCTGATGCAGAAGTAGCAGAAACATAGGTAAAAGAAGAGGGTAAAGTATCTGTAACAGTAATTGTTCCTGTCGTTGCTACTGCTCCCGCCCCACTACTATTAGTAACCGTAATCGTGTAAGTGCCATTCTGACTTGTGGCAAAGATTAAATTATTGTCAGTCTTACTAATACTTAAGTCCGGGCCTGGTGTAGTTGTGTTGTTAGTCTTCGTAATATTAGTGTTGTCAGCAGGATTCGTGTCAAAACTTCCACTGGTAGCACTAGCAGTATTAGTAACTGAGGCGGCTACATTTGAAAGAATATTGACGGTAATACTAAGGTTAGAAGTACTGCCGTTATTTAAACCACTAGGATTAGTGCAGGTAATATTTTGACGATTTGCACTACAAGTCCAACCTGTCCCACTAGCAGAGCTAAAACTTAAACCTGTAGGTAAAGTATCAACGATTGTTAAAGGTGCGGCAGCATCAAAACCACTGGTATTACTAACATTCAGAGTATAAGTACCCGTTGATCCGGCAACAAACACCGCATTTGAGGGAACAGAATCCTTTGTTAAAACAATATTTGGGCCCTGGACAATAGTAGTCGGATCACTATCAGTATTATTTGTTAAAACGGGGTCTTCGGGGCTAGAACTAGAAACGGTAGCGGTGTTAACAACGTTAGTCGGAGCGCTGGTGCTGACATTTACTTTGAGCTTAATAGTAGAAGTCGCACTTGATGCCAAATTGTTGGGGTTACTACAATTGATAGTTTGACCTGTCGATGAACAAGTCCAACCTGTACTTGTACCCGATTCCACTCCTGTGCTCGCATTAGAGGGATTAAAAGTTAAGCCAGTCGGTAAGGTATCAGTAACAATAATGGGCGCGTTAGCTGTATCGGGACCTAGATTGCTAACTGCCAATGTGTATGTGTTATCTCCACTGGCAAAGTTACCTGTGTGGCTTTTGTCTATGCTGAGGTCGGCTTTGCGATCGGTTATTATGATGGGGAACCCTGTGCCCTTTCCATAATCAGAGTTGTAGTGGTAACTGCCACCGGAAAAATCTAAAATTAAGTGATTAACTATTACCTGCTCTGATGAAGAAGCTCCCGGATTATTCGCGCCAGGAGAAAGGATTTTTACGGTATATTCGGTTGTTACAGTTTCTCCCACCTTACCCGCTGTATAGGGGTCGGGAACTGGGGCATAATCACAAACACTTGAACTTTCGTGATAACCAGTATAAGTTGGATCGCTGATCCAACCGCAAGCATCCGCATAGATGCTGCTATTGCTTACCCCAGGATTACTGTAAGTACTTTTAACATTTAAAAATTGAAATGCACGATTAGGGAAATTGGAGCTAATTGTTAACTGAGGATAAGCAGTCGCGGTTGTGCTGGTTAGTGTGTAGGTATATACTCCTCCTACATCAACGTTACTAGGACCAGTAAAGCCGATAACCGCGTTACGAGCCTGAGACAAAATTTTCTCAACATAAAGTTGTCGAGGATGGGAAGCATCATAAGGTGTAGCGTTATTCGTGCTAACAGTACTTGCATTATTAGCGCTAGCTTCAATCCGATACAGCTGAGTTGTATTATATGCAGCCGAAGTACGCTGGATCTTGGCGTTGTAGTAAGCATCATAACAGTTAGCTGGTTTATTAGAAATTAGGTGATGATTAGATACAGAAGATCCTGCTGGTATTGAAGATGTAAACCAAGTATCTGTATTCAGCGCATTTAGAATAGTTAAATAAGGGTTATACGCTCCTTCTCTAACAAATTTAACGGAAACATTCTGGGCAGCTTCGCTACCCGTGTTACAAACACGAGCGCCAATTAAATATTCATCGGGACCAACAGCAGGATTATTACTATCTAAGCCAATAAAGTCCCAGGTGAGCGGTTCAATAGTTAAGGTTGTAGCGGCATAAGCAGAAGGAGTCCACCAAATATTAATGCCGCTAAAGCTAATTGTAAATATAAAAGCAGTAAATGCTGTAAGCAGAAATTGCCGTATACTGTGGGGTTTGCGCTTTTGGAGTTTGGGGGAGTTTGGAAAATTACGAAATACTCGATGTTTAAAATTAAGGCTACCAGCCAAAAATGAATATAAGCTAAGCAGAATAAATTTAACCTGCTTGAATAAAGACTGTAATTTTTTAGGAAAATTGAGACGAATACGCTTTCTAGCTTTTGAAGATTTCATAATAATTAAACTATGTCAACTATTCGTATAATTTGTTTATATTGCTGACCGTTGGTGCGATGCTACATGGGGGGATGACTTCTAATGGCGATCGCACTTCCGAATTTAATGTACTATCAATAGACTTGATTAAGGCACTGACAGCAGGTTCGGATGTGCCATATTTGGGGTCTGTCGCGATCGCACTCACTCGCTCTCCAGGTTGTAAATTACTCAGAGTTAAGCTAAATTTTCCTTTAGCATCTGTTTCCACTCTAGCAAGTGGCTCGCTCAATGGGTTGTAAGCGGGGTCATTGCCGCTAGTGCGGTAAACTTCTACCTGAGAACCGGGGTCGGCAATTCCATCTAAGTTAACCTTACTATTAATTATATAAAATTCTCTCGCTAAAAACTGAGGTGCATTGATTGCTGCATTACCAGTATCTCGGCGGCGGTTGGGTGAATTTCTCCGCGGATTTGGACCATCACCTCGTTGAAAATCTTCTACACCAAAACTTTGCTGAGTATTGAGGTCAATACTTAATCCTGTAAGGGCAGCAAAGCGATTTCCCTGGATAATATTACCTATGCTAGGAGGATATGCTGACACGACAACACCAGTACCAGTTTGGTTAATAATTTGATTGTTGATAACTTGGTGATTATTACCCATCAAATAAATAGCCGCCTGACGTAAACCACGACCATTAGATTGAATTTGATTATCTTTAATTTGTACAGAACCTTCTGGTTTGAATAAATATATAGCAGTACCCTTATTACCGCAAATCAAATTCGAGCTAACTTGGGAGTTACGAATTTTCCCTTCTAAGCGAATCGCACCCTGCATTCCAGCAATGACGTTTTCTGTAACTTGTAAATTTTCAGCGCTAACTGAGGTAATAATGCCACTGCCATTGTGGTTAGCAATTAGGTTGCGCCGAATAGTAGTTCCGAGGCTATTAAATACATACACACCAAAGGAAGATGTTGTGGCTGGTATTTTTCCCTGGGGAGGAATGCCTAACCAATTGTTTTCAAGTACCACATCTTTTGGTGGCATCTTGTCTTTGCGTGTGCCAGATGCGGGTAGACTGCTGGCAACAAAAATATCTGCTGCTGGATTAGCTACTGTATCAGTATTTTCTGCAAACCCATACAAGCTCAACCCATTTATTTTAACATTATCTGCAAGAATGATTAATCCCCGAAATACTTGTGCTTGTGCAGCGGGGGTAATTTCTACAATAGGAATTGGAATCGCAATTTCAGCAGATGCTGAACGAGTGGCATCATAACCTGGTTGCGTTGTTCCATCAATTACTAATCCCGGACTGGTTAGGGGTGGTAATTCATTTTTGAGGCGGATAGTGGTTTGTTCAGCGGGTAAATTAAACTCAATTCGGGAGGGCAAATTAGAATTAAGTTCTTCAACTTGAGCTTTTTCCTGAGAACTTAAACTTTGTATGGGCAGCGTACCATTGACAAGTGCGATCGCTTCCCGCAAAGTTAAAGCTGCATCAGCTTGAATAGTGCCGTCCTCATTACTATTCACCGCTACCCGCAAATGTAAGTTTGTTTGCTGTGCAACCCCTGGGGATAACACAGCAATTTGCTCTACACACAAACAGGTAAGCGTTAGACATACATATGCAACACGGCGACGCCAAGGTGTAACTACGTAGGCTACCCTCCTGTGTCCCCCCTTAGTCTTGTCATCACCCCCATTTCCTGAAACCTTGGCGGTGCTTGCATCCCGCCAGGGAATCAAGTCCCTGGCTAATAGCTGAAGTAGGTTAAAACCTACTGCTGTGCTACTTCTTCTAGTTTGTTTTAACGGACTTGAGCTATTAGCCTCCGGTTTAAACCAAAGGCGGGGTGATGGGTGAGCACTAAATGTGGGTAATGACAAAGGCTTTAGTCTGTGGGCTGGTATTTTAATTTTCATGGCGTTGTATCTCCAGTAGTAGGAGTTACAGGAGAGGTAGTTTCTTGAGGTGGGGTAGCAGTTGATGTATTTGGCTGCGTTTCGGAATTATTTGGCTCAGAGTTAGGAACGTTTGTAGGCGCAACTTCATTAGCTGGCGTGGGAGTTGATGTATTTGGTGTTGCTTCTGAATTAGTTGAATTAGAAGCTGGGGTAGCAGTTGCATCTTCCTTGCTTTCTGCGGCAACAGGTTTAACCTCAGATTCTTGTTGCTGTGCTGGTGCTGCTTTTTGTAAGCCAAAACCATCAAACAATTCATTCAGCTTCACTGTTAATCCTAAATAAGGACCACCTGCTGAACGGGAACCACTGAAATCTCGGTCATTAACTCGACCAAACACATATCCACCAGATAAGCGGAGGTTGGGGGTCAGGTAGTATCCTGCTTCTATAATTAAGCCTGTCTCGCTGTAACCAGTGGATGGCTGATTAATCATGCGAACCTCACCGACTAAATCCATTTTGTATCCAACGCGATAAGTGGTGCGGAGTTGAGCCAGCGAAGTTGTACTGCTACCAACTAAATCTTGAGCTAGGTAAGATGTGCTGTTGCGTAGTGCATATTTACCATAAAACTCCCACTGCCAATTTGGAGCATAGATAGCTTCCAAGGCTAAGACCTGATCTTCAGAACCTGTACCGCTTCCTAATAAAAGGGTGTCGGGAATAGTAGCTGGATTCTTGCGATATTCATAACGCAGCAGAGCATTAAATTTATCACTATTAGGATCGCGGTAAGCTAAACCTACCTTGAGATCGCTTGTATTTCCCAGCCCTGTGAGCTTTTGATTAGCGGAACTGGCTTGTTGATAGCGGGCGAGGGCTGTGAGAGATGGGGTAATTTTACCTGTAGCAGCGGCTGAAATAACGGTGTTGCTGCCTTGTGAGGAGGTGCGATGTTCGTAGCGGGCACTAGCTTGAAAATTAGGATTATCTGTATATGCAAGACCAACGCTGTAACTATCGCCGCTAGTCACTCCTAAAGAAGAGGCGCTTTGACCTGGGGCAAAAGGTTGGGGGAACTGAACTCCAGCACCTGTACGATGAAAAAAGTTGCCAAAAACGTGTTCGTAGCTAAAATCTGCGCGCAAACCGGGAGCAATTGTCAAGCCTTGCTTAAGGCCAATAGAGCCGGCTAAAGTCTGGGCATTTATCCAGGAGGCACGCCCGGTGATGGTTGTATCAGGGCCGAGCTTGTAATTGCCATCGATATCAAGACTGGTGATGGAATTATCGTCATACTGTCCGCCAGAAAAGAAGATCTGATTAAGGCGAACATTAATACCAGGATAAGCTGCCCAATCTAAGCCCAGAATAGTACGGTCTGGATAAACTAGATCTTGTGAACTGGAAAGATTAAGTTCATTTTGCGCTCGAAAGGTAAGCTTATTAGTTATAGGCAGCGTGACGCGCGATCGCAATTGGCTAGAGGAAACACTCAAAGGCTCAGTAGCCAGACGGTCTTCTCTTTGACGACGGATATAGTCTAAATCTACGGTGGCTTTACCAATCTGCTGTTGCAATCCTACGGAAATAGTCGTGAGGCTGTTATCAACTTTGCTGCCAGGAATTGCATCGGAACGGGGTGTTAATAGATCTTCAAGTGTATTTAGAGGTTGGGGAGCGATGCCTTTATTATCCTCGTGGTCATATTGCACCCGCACATTCGTTGTCGGCGAGACTTTGCCGATAACTTGGGCACCATAGCGGGTTTGACCGGGAACAAAGCTGACAGTTGCATTATTAGCAAAGCCTGTATCCGCAGAGCGATAATAAGCTCGACCTTGAATTCCTGGAAGAATCTCTCCTTGAGCTTCTATACGGTAAGCAGAACCCTTCATTAACCCTAATACTTCAGAGTCGTTACTGGAATGGGCGTATTCTGCAATTAGATTTGCTTTGGGACCGAGGGAAATCAGCGCGTCAGCACCGTAGAGTTCAAAGTGGCGAACTCCTTGGTTTTCTCGCACATAGGTAGCACCCAGCCAACTTTCGTTATTAAGTTCCCGCGAGAGATTGTATTGTACCCGTCCACCATAAATGCTATTGCTAGAGCCAGATTCATATTGATAAGTAGTTATAATTCGCCGCACTAATACTCGCCCTTCGGCATCAACATCGGTGCGTAAAATGGGTTCGCGAAACAATAAGGTGCCGCGATCATAATCAATTTCATAATCTGTACCCCGGCTAAGTTGTTTGCGTTCAAGCACGGTTCCGGGGCGATCGAGTTCTTCTGTTTCCAGAAACACATTTTCACTACCCGGTATGAGTAAGCGCCGGGAGAGGAAGTAATAGCCGCTGGTGCCGTCGGGGGCGATCGCATCCCGTTGGAAACCTTCAACGTTATTGCCATAAAAAGCAGTAGCTTGCAAATTACCCAGGTTGTAATTAGTTTTGAAGCCGTGCAACTGGCGGGTAGTGGCGGTAAATTCCTGCGATCTTCTGGCAAATTCGTTGGTATTATAATCTCCCCACATCACATAGTCGGGTTCTGCTCCTTCAACGCGGGCTGAACGCTCTAAGCGCAAAAATACACTATCTTGGGAAGGGGTTAAGACTTCAATCTGAGAGCTATCACCGTAAACTGGATAATTTTGGTCGCAAGATTGAACATCCCGATACAAGCGAGTAGTATCGTTGCAACCTTCATTCAAAGTGCGATCGCTGTTATATGCACCTGTGAACAACCAATCTCCAATTTTTCCGGTCGCGAAAACAGCCCCGCGAGTGTCTATGCGATAGCTGTTATTTTTGTCAGGGGGTAAAAAGTCCCGAAAACCTCGGTAATAGTCGGTTCCCCTAGCCCCCAAGCGTATATCCAGCACGCCTGTAACAATAGAAGAGCGTAAATTAGTCTCAAACTGTAGCTGGGTAAATGCTTCCAAATCACTAGTATTAGCCCGAACCCGCGCAGTTTGGGCATCAATGCTAGAGCGTAAGCTAGCGGTAAATTGTCCTTGTCGCGCTTGCACCTGAAATCCTGGTTGATCTGGCTTTAAGTCTGCCCCGATAAACTCTCCAGCGCTGGTTTCCAGAGTTACAATTGCATCTTGGTTAGAACGGTTGCCGCTTTCATCTATTAGTTGACCTTGAACCGTAGCCGTTGAACGCCCATCCGCAGGAATTCGCGCTTCCACTGTCTGCACGGTGAGTTGTTTAGGAGCGCTCCGCACCTGCACTTTGGCTGTCGTTAATTCCCCAACAACGCCGTTATTTTTTGCTTGCGCGGTGACGGTATTTTCTCCCTCTTGTAAAGAAACACCGTACCAAGTTTGCGTTACCGTATTAAAAACTGGATCGGTTTCGGTGCGTCCAATCAAGGACGAATCTACTGCTGCACCATTCACCTTAAGTTCTACAGTTGCTCCCACTGCATATTGCACAATGATGCTAGCGGCTGGAATATCCACTACAGTGTTGGATGCTGGAGTGAGGATTTTTACTTCAGTTGGAGCTAGGGTGTTGGCTGTTCCCGCTTTCTCAGTATTGGTTTGAGAAGTTGGTGATGCTACTGGTGAGGGAGAAGGTGCTACTTGTGGCTGTTCAGTATTAACGGGAGACTGTGGGGTGGCTTGCTGTGTAGTATTACCGTTAACAGTAGGAGTTGCTGGTGAGGGAGAAGGTGTTACTTGTGGCTGTTCAGTATTAACGGGAGACTGTGGGGTGGCTTGCTGTGTAGTATTACCGTTAACAGTAGTAGTTGCTGGTAACGGCTCAGCTGTTCTGGCAACAGTAGCAAACGTCATCATACCAAGAGTTTCTACCATCAGCCCTACCAATAAAGCCTTTGAGAATAGTTTGTTAGACTTCATTGGTTTTTCACTTCCTTAGCAGAAGGGGTAACACCGAAATTCATCCGCACCATACTCCCGGGGGCTAAATGCACCAAGCGAGATTGGCTGTTGCGTTCGCTGAAGAAACGATTGGGAGCGAAGGTGTAACCTGGGAGACTGCTGAGATCTAAAACTCCGGTGCGGTAGCCAGGAATAACATTGCTTACAGAAAACAGCCCATTGACATCGGTGGTGATGCGGTTTCCGTTATCCATTAAGATCACCGCATTAGGAACACCAGCCTCACCAGGCTGTTGCTCACCGTCAAAGTTTTTGTCTACAAACACGCGACCAATTATGGTGCCGTAGTCTGATAAAATTCCTGCTTTAATTCGCAGTTGATGTGTGGCAGGACCATCTTTGACACTACGACGATTGTCAACTCGTTGACCGTTGACAATTGCAGAGTTTCTGCCTGTACCTCGTAAGGCATCAGGAGTTAAGACTGCGGCATAGGCAATGTTGAGAATTTGGCGTGAAGGGAGATTTCCAGCTACATTGAACTTAACTGTTGAACCATTATGATTGGTAGTAACTCTAACTGGACTTCCCTGCAACTCAGCCCGAACAGAATCAGGCCGGAATTGAAATCCTAATGGTAAGGTGTCGGTAACAACAATATTTTCTAAATTGGCAGAAGACTGATTTCTCACCGAGAGACGGTAAATAACCGTATCTCCTGGTTCAGCAGCTGCGCGATCGCCTGTTTTAATAATTTGAATTTCTTGAGCTTGACAGATACCTAATTTGATGCTCAGAACGGCTAAATTCAACCCCACCCGTTCAGCATCCTGAATATTTATAGTGCCGTTTACGGATGTGCGGTTATCTGTGGAACTAATGGGTTTCCCATCTAGGGAAGTAGCAGTGTAAGCAATACTGTTAGCATTGCGATCGCCAATGACTACGCGGATTCGTCGTTCAGCGTAAATTGATCCACCAGGGGGATTGACTAACAGAATAAAGGTTTTGCCCTTGTCCAACTGCCCCCGATTTTTATCAAATAAGAAATTATATTTACCCTGATTACCATTGGTTAGAAAATAAGGATTACTATTTTCTATATTAGGTTCAGCCCCTTTGGGAATATCGTTACCCGGAATATCCGGTAACTCTGTCCCTGTAAGAGGTGAAAGCCCTCTTACTCCTCCGGTTGGATCGCTTGGATCTGGCTCATAAAAACCAACACTAAATCCGTTATAGTCAGGCAAAAGTTCTCCAGCACAACCTGTGACCTGTCCGAGAGGATCTACCAGTGGTGAACTAATAGGGAGCAGTAAAGCTACTGTTTCCGACTTAGAAGAACAATCTATCGGCTGCTCCAAATTTAAATTAGATTCCATTGTTTTGTACTTATACCCAGTGACAGAACCTGAACCAGTAACTTTAGTCTGTAAAGTTCCATCATTGGCATACTCCATTTCCGCCATCATGCTAGATCCAGTTGCAGAAATTGAGCCAGCAGTCATCTCAACAGTTGCTTGCACCCCTCCACCAGCAGGTACAACTAATTCGCTGGTTGTTGTAGAGTTGGCGTTGTTATTGGGAACCAAAACTTTAAGTGGACTATTGCCGGGATTGGAAAGTAAAAATTGGAAGTCAGCCTTATCTCCTGTCTTAAGGCTAAATTGAGTTCCCGCGCGCAAATTATTAAAGTCTCTGGCAAAAGCTTGCCCTGCTTGGGTAATCACATCTGCTTTGCTTGGTTGCTCACTAATCATGGCATTCAGAGCATCCGATCCCACTTGATTTAAATCTGTGTTACTAGGAGCATTATTAATAATTGCCAAAGCTGTTCTAGTTGCTGACTCAGCTTCACTAGGCGTTAAACCAACCATGCCTAAAACTGATTTTGATACCTGAGTAGCTAGAACTGTAGCTTGTTCTAAGTCTGAGCTTCCTAACTGTTGAATCAGAGCAGCTTTTACTGGCACTGCCTGGATTAAGGCATTTTTAGCAGATATTGCTATTTCTTGAAATGTAGTGTTAGTGGGTAAAGCTTTCCATGCTTGGGTAACCGCCAATATACCTTTATTCGCTTCTTCCTGAGTAAAACCAAGTTTAACTACTTGATTATTTAAAGCACCTGTTACTGAGCCTAAAACCAAACTTCCATTTTGAGTTTTAATGCCTCTGGCGGTAATTAAAATAGTTCCACGAGGAGAAAGATTCACACTGACTTTATTTGAAGTTACTTCACCTTTAACAGCAGTAGTGGAAGTATCGGCATTTTCATAAGAATATAAAGCTTGATTATTAATAATTTTACTGGAGCCTATACACTCAGAATTAGTTTCAGCCAGTGCCGGCTCAGCAAGATTAAAAATATTTCCGAATGAAATAATGGCTACCAATATGTGCAAGCAACTATTAAGTAAATAAAAGTAGTGCCGAAACTTTAATGTAAACACTTGTCTTTTAGCCTCTTATTGGCATTTATATACTTAGTGCTGCTGTAATGGTGGTAGATTTTATGCTCTAGACTTATGCGAGCTTTAAACTTCCCTATTACTATTATCGTGGAGTGCAGATTCTTTGACCTGCGTATTCTCACTGACTCTTAATTAAGACCTATGACTTAAAAACCGTATTTTTGTCAGGCTAATGAACTAAGGATAGACAGCAAAAATTAGTGTCAAGGTGGGGATTAACTGGTACCATCCTTGACTGAGGAGAATTAATTGCAAAACTAGTAGAGACGCGATCGCGTCTCTACATAAGCTCTATCTAGCGAACTTTTACCTGGTAAGCAGCAGCTACCTTAGTTTGTGCAGCAATAGGTTCGCTAAAGCTCCAACGGACATGAGTATAAGCTTCGGCTGGTGCAGGTTTAGTTTCTACTTCGCCATTTGGCAGCTTGACTTGAACAGTGGGTTTTTCTACGAAAGTCTTAGCGTTATCAATACTATAAACAGTATTAACGCCGCTATTCTGAGTAGTCATAGCAGAATTCAAAACGTAAATTGTCTGCTTGGGAACGGGTTGGGTGATAGATAGCTTTTTCACTGGGCGATCGCTACTATTTTCACCTAGTACCCGATAGCGAATCACATTCCCTGGTTGTACTACTACATTACCTTGCAAAGCTTGCCAGGTAACGTTTTCTTTACCTTGCTGATCTTTTTCTACCACCTGCTTATCAGCTGTTAAACGCAAATCAACTTTGGCGGGGTTGATGGTTTGAGCGATCGCTTCCCCAATGTCGTGTAGAGCCGTGAAGCCCGGTATAGTGCTAACGAAGGGAACAGCTGCAATAATAGCGATCGCGCCCAGACCAGCAATAGATGCACGTTTCATGTTAATCTCCTCTGCAAACTTCCAAATTTTTATTTGACAAAATGCTCGTACAGTTGGTTAACTTTGGGACATCTCGTTCTAGAGATGTCCCAAGTTAGCTATCTAATTGTTCAGCTTACGTTGGAATGAGAAGGTTCCAGTTTGTTGCGGCAGCAGTGAGAACGCCGTTGGCAAAGTATTCGTATACTTAGTAACCAGTGTATCGGTTGCAGGGTCACTGTTACCTAGAGATAGAACACCATTGAAGTACTGAAGCACACCACCATTAGAGGCTGCGGTAGCTTGTACGTGAGTGGTGTTAATAACACCGTCATTATTAGTATCTAATGCCCAGTCGTTGCCGCCAGTAGTACCATCTTCTGTAATTTTCAGATTCTTTCCGTTCAAGATGACGTTGAACTGACCTACTTGTGGACTAGAGATGTTTTGGTAGGTAACTCGGTACTCAACAAATTCTCCTGGTTCTACCGCTTTAGTCGCTGTACTAAATTGACCACGAGTACCACTAACTGGAGTAGTTTCATTCCTCATAATCCGCGACTCTTTCAAGAGATTGATAAAGCCAGCGTAGACGCGGTCAATCGTAATGTTTTGAGCTTCAGAACCATTCGGCGCATTGCTGGCGTCACCATCGATAAAGGCTGTGATTGGCACATCATAGCCTTGGTTTTGGGTAGCGTTATCAGGCAAATCTACAGTGACTGCATATTGCTTGATTTCATTAGGGGCAATGTTGGCGAAAGTCAAAGGAGTAGTACTACTAGGAGTTACAGTTGGAGTCCCATTCAGAGCTGCTTGAACTACAGTATATGTAACCGTAGTCAATCCTGTCGCTTCCACTGTAATAATGGTTGTTCCTACAGGTAAATCTGTAAGGTTAGCTGCTAGCGGTATTAAGCTGAGGTTAGCAGTAACATTGCTTGTATTTTGTACGCTGTTGGTGAAAGCAACTAGTGGGACAGTAGCTGGACCAGTAGTTACGACACTAGCACCATTGGTGAAGTCATCATTATTGCTAGTTGGCCCGACAGCATCGGGATGCAAACCAGCATTTGGACCAGAGGCAATAACAGTTCCATTCAAAATACCTGCTGTCGTGGTAGTTGCAACTGTAAAGACGTTGGCTTCACCACCAGTACCAGTACCTGTGTTGTTGTTATCGGTATCTTCTCCTTGGGTAGTTGAGTTACCAAGGCCGGTAGTGGTGTCAGCGGTATAGTCTACAACTCCATCCCCATCGGAGTCGTTGTTTGCGCTTTGGTCACCAGATTCATCGTAGATACCGGGAACAGTTGCAGCCGTAGGAGTTACACCAGCTTTTTCACCAAATACTTGGGCAATGTTTTCAATTTTGTCACCTTGGTCAACGTTGGCGGTGAACTTCACCGTAAATCTAAATGTTGCTGTGGTTCCTTTATTTACTACTTGCCCCGCTCTATAGACAAAACCGATTCGTTTCACTGTTGTTAAATTAACAGTGTTATCTAAAACTGCCCAACTTGCTTCATAAGAGCTATTAGTTGAACTTGGATCATCTGTACTATACACAGCGATCCATCCAGTGGGGAGACCCGTGGGAACGGCGTTTAGAACAGTATCTGTAGGGATAACATCAGAAACTAATACCCGATTGGTAGTCGCATTGCCTGGTGTACTCAAACCTGGAACAAATGTGGGGTGTAAATCATCTGTACCAGTAACATTTGCAGGTACACCAGAAGCCGGAAGCGAATTCAGAACATTGAAATTTAATGTGTAAGGTAGGGTATCACCCTCAGGGCCAACAGGATTCCCAGCACTAGAAACACCGTGGGTTTTAGTTAATAGCGCAAATGGCTGAATTCCAGCGCTAAAGCTAGCGGTTTGCTGCGAACTTGCTTCCCTAACTCCATTAACTGGAACGCCCGCCTGTTCATTGGCAACCCCATCAGCATCAGCATTGTCTACTGTATAGACGTCATTAGCGTTGGCTGTCCGTGCCACGTTTTGAGTACCCACAGGCGTAGTATTACCTAAGGTGACAGAGACGCTGCCAGTGGCATTGGTATCAATCGTAACCCTAACAGTGACTCGAATTTGACTGCTTGCAGGAACTGAAACAGTCTGAAGCCCATTGCCTGTTACGTTAGTTACAGCACCAGTGCCGGTTCCGTTTGCATCTAATAGCTGATAGCTAATACTCGTTGCTGTACCGTTGAGGACAGCACTAGCACCATTTAGTATCGAAGCACTAGGGAGAAAGAACTTGGTAGGGTCATTACCTACGTTAGTAACGTTGAATTTGAAATCGGCTGTATTCCCAGCTTGTAGAACTGCACCCGAACTTGTTACGTTGTCAACTCCAGCATTGCTAACGGTAACACCAGCAACTTCAGCTACAGTAATCTCAACTGTATTCGATACGGTTTGGATAGTGCTACCGTTACCATCGTCATATGTACCAGTTGCCGTGTTGCTAATAGTGGTGCCAGCAGCGGTTCCATCAGCTAGCACTGGTGCTGCCAGTTGGAACATACCACCAGTCACCAAAGCGGCTGCTACCCAACGGCGATAAGCACTTGTAGAATTTATTGCTATTTTTTTAGATAAACCTTTGCAACTTGTAGGCTTTTTCACAGAATTAATACCTCTCTCAATGGGTTCAGTACAGCTAAGGAGAACGCTAGATAGAAACTCTGAGGTAGCAAGCTCAGATGAAGCCGAAGAAAGTCTTAAAAAACCGCTACCTCTGTTTTACGCTTGACGCCTGGTAGCATCTCTTAGTAAGGTCGTAAGTTTTGCCGGCTCAAGCAAATAACCCCCTTATCTCTAAGCTGCCCAGCTACAGGGTTGTAAAGCTCAGCCATATGGCTGATCCTTCCTAGGCCATATGGCTAATATTCCCTAAGATAGATGCAAAATTTTTTGCTAAATAATTGAAAAGTCAGGCGGTAGCGATCGCAACAACAAACTTCTGCGTCGCTCCGGTTTCATTGCAATGCTTTCCCTACAACGCTTTTGAGGCACGCAAAATTTGTAAAGGTAACGCTGCGCCGTTGAATTAAGAACCGAATTTGTCTGTGTGGGGGAATCCTCTGCCTTCAGGCGGAGAAGGATGTCAATGCCTTAAAGAAAACAAATATCCCCTGCCAAGTCTGAGCCGGCAAGTTGACAGCGCTAGCACTATGTGCTGATAATCTTAGTTTGTGTAAACTTTAGCTCTTTTAATAAACCCTTGGCTAACGTCGTTGTAATCGGTGCCCAGTGGGGCGATGAAGGGAAAGGTAAAATAACTGATTTACTTAGCAAATCAGCAGATATTGTCGTGCGTTACCAAGGGGGGGTCAACGCTGGCCATACTGTTGTCGTTCAGGGTCAGACGTTTAAATTACACCTAATACCTTCGGGAATTTTATATCCGGATACGGAATGCATTATTGGTTGTGGAACCGTCATCGATCCCCAAGTTCTGATTGAAGAACTAGACCAGCTAGAAGCTCTGGGTATATCTACTCGCAATCTGCTCATCTCTCAGACAGCCCATGTAACGATGCCCTACCACAGGCTAATCGACCAGGCCTCGGAGGAGCTAAGAGGGACTCACAAAATTGGTACAACCGGGCGTGGTATTGGTCCAACTTATGCGGACAAATCGGAACGAACTGGTATCCGAGTCCAAGATTTGATGGAACCAGAGGAGATGCGGAAACAGCTTCGCTGGGTAATTACCTATAAAAACCAGATTCTGGAAAAGCTTTATAATTTGCCGCCTCTCGATCCAGAGCAGGTAATTGAGGAATATTTAGGTTACGCGGATCGCTTGCGTCCCTACGTTGTAGATAGTTCCCTCAAAATTTACGATGCTATTGGGCGGCGACGCAATATTTTGTTTGAAGGCGCACAAGGAACGCTGCTAGACCTGGATCACGGCACCTATCCTTATGTAACATCCTCCAACCCAGTTGCTGGTGGGGCTTGCGTGGGTACAGGCGTAGGGCCGACAATGATTGACCGCGTGATTGGGGTGGCGAAGGCTTACACCACGAGAGTTGGAGAAGGCCCGTTTCCTACAGAACTAAACGGTAAAGTGGGAGAGCTACTTTGCGATCGCGGCGCTGAATTTGGCACCACCACTGGTCGCAAGCGGCGCTGTGGTTGGTTCGACGCAGTCATCGGTCGCTATGCAGTCCGCATCAACGGCATGGACTGTCTGGCAATTACCAAACTGGACGTCCTGGACGAGTTAGAAGAACTTCAAGTCTGCGTTGCCTACGAAATAGACGGTGAACGTAGGGAAAACTTCCCTAACTGCGCCCGCGACTTTGCCCATTGTCAGCCTATCTACAAAACTCTGCCCGGTTGGCAACAATCAACGGCTCACTGCCGCTCTTTAGAAGACTTGCCCAAGCAGGCGCTGGACTATCTTAAATTCCTGGCAGAGTTAATGGATGTCCCCATTGCCATTGTGTCTCTTGGTGCTAGTCGCGACCAAACAATTATCGTGGAAGACCCAATTCACGGTCCCAAACGAGCGCTGTTGCACGCCAACGGCACTCCCATGTCAGTGTTGAGGTAGAGGCGAAGTTTCGCTCTTGTTGGTTTTGCCCCAGACATCCTGGTTAAACCCCTCTTATAATCTAGAATCCAAAATCTAAAATCTAAAATCCGAAAATGGAACTCACGATTGAATGTCAGAAGCGAGAAACAGGAAGCAAGCCTAAAGCCCTACGTCGTGCTGGCTTAATTCCTGCGGTTTTATACGGTCATCAGGGTGCGGAATCTGTTTCCCTGACCGTGTATGCCAAAACTGTGAAAAACCTTCTCAAAGAAGGTGCAGTTAACAACACGCTGATCCAGCTGAATGTTCCTGACCTTTCCTGGAGTGGTAAGACACTGCTAAGGGAAGTTCAAAAGCATCCCTGGAAAAACTATCCCTATCACCTCAGCTTTTTTGCTGTGGGGTCACAAGAGAGCATTGAGGTAGAAATCCCGCTGCATTTTGTGGGAGAAGCACCTGGCGTCAAGGTAGAAGGCGGCATATTAGACCCGGTGATCACAGAGCTTAAGGTGCAGTGTGCGCCGAATAGCATCCCAGATGCAATTGAGATTGATGTCTCTGGAATGCAATTGGGGGATAGTCTGCTTGTGAATCAAATCGTTTTGCCAGAAGGCGTTACTACGCTTAACGATCCAGATCAACCCGTTGTCACTGTCTTGGCTCCGCAACCAATTGTGGAACCCGTAGAGGGCGAAGAAGCATCTGCAACGGAATCCGCCTAAAGCAGTTAGTAACTGACCTGTGGCTTTGTTGTTGCTAACACCAGGGGGAACCCCCCTGGTTTTTTTGTTTGAACTGCCATGTTGAAGCAACCTTTATTGCACCTATACTTCTCGGATAAGCCAGACCTAACCCTCCGGACAATTTGATTTCTAGTCGTCTTAACGTTCCGGCGGAACCTCAAGACAAAATTGCTGTATAAGTCCTGGTATTGTAATAGTCGATTCCCAGCCTTTGAGTACTGACAACTGATGACTGATTCTTCTCTCCCCCCACTAATTGGACAAATGATGCAACCGGGGTTCTATCCTCACCCGGTGACAGAACCAATCGCACTGATTCAAACCCACGTTTCCTACGTCCTGCTGACCGGGGATTATGCCTATAAACTCAAAAAGCCAGTGAACTTCGGCTTTTTAGACTTTTCGACATTGGATTTACGACAGCATTTTTGTGCTGAAGAATTACGGCTAAACCAACGGGGAGCAGCTGAGCTTTACCTGGAGGTTTTACCCATTAGTCAGGTTGGCGATCGCTATCAACTGGGTGACGCTGGTGAGCCAGTTGAATATGTCCTCAAGATGCGCCAGTTTCCGCAGCAGGCTCTATTGATAACTATGTTTGAGCAGGGACAGCTGACGGAAACACACATGGAGGAACTGGGGCGGGTTGTCGCCCAATACCATGCCCAGGCACACACAGACGATTACATTCGCACCTTTGGGGAAATTCCCCAGATTCGGGCTGCTATTGACGAAAACTATCAGCAAACTGATAAATATATTGGTGGGCCTCAAACTCAGTCCCAGTACGAAGAAACTAAGCAATTTACAGATGCCTTCTTTGCTAATCGGCAGGAGCTTTTGAAAAGCAGAATCCAAAATGACAAAATTCGGGAATGTCATGGAGATTTGCATCTAAGAAATATTTGTCGCTGGCAAGATAAGGTTCTGCTGTTTGACTGCATTGAATTTAACGAACCGTTTCGCTTTGTCGATGTCATGTACGATGTCGCCTTTACCGTGATGGATTTGGAAGCACGGGAGCGGCAAGACTTAGGCAATGCCTTTTTGAACACCTATGTCGAGCAGACTGGAGATTGGGAAGGGTTGCAGCTATTGCCTTTGTACTTGAGCCGTCAGGCGTATGTGCGGGCGAAAGTGACAAGCTTCCTGTTAGATGACCCAGGTATCCCCAAAGCGGACAAGGATGCAGCTGCGGCAACCGCTGCTCACTACTACAAGCTGGCTTGGGAGTATACCAGTCCTCAGCAAGGACGCTTAATTCTCATGTCTGGTCTATCCGGTTCTGGTAAAAGTACAGTGGCGCGGAAATTAGCCCGACGCTTGGGAGCGATTTACCTGCGCTCGGATGCGGTGCGGAAACATCTGGGTGGTGTACCCCTGGAACAAAAGGGGGGAGCGGATTTATACTCGCCAGCAATGACCGAGAAAACCTACGGACGTTTATTAGAATTGGGCGTTAAGCTGGCAAATCAAGGCTTCCCGGTGATTCTGGATGCTAAGTATGATCGGCAGGCACTGCGGCAGGAAGCGATCGCCCAATCTCAAACCGAGCAACTGCCGCTGCAAATTCTTCACTGCACTGCACCAGAAGAAGTGTTGCGCGATCGCCTAAATAAGCGTAGCGGTGATATTGCTGATGCTACAGCTGACCTACTGGCTGACCAACAAGCTTCCTTTGAACCATTCACGGAGGCAGAACAACATCACGTCACTACATTAGACACCACGCAAGACTGGGAAGCGCAATTCCCGGAGGGTTGGTTGAAGTAAAGCTGAATTGATACTTTACGGCTTTGCGGAGTTATGAGTTATGAATGAAGAGTTAAATATGAATAACTCCGCCTTGGGATTAACTCAAAACTCAAAACTCAAAACTCAAAACTCCTGAAGCTAATGGCTAATAATGGCACTGAGCAAAACTCATCTGGTTACTCTGAGGGGTTTTCCGCAGGGCTAAAGTTTTGGTTGTTTTTTCTGCTTTCTTTTGTGTTGGTAGGCTATCCTATTCCACTTAGTATCTTTCTTGGGGCTGTTGGTGGGTTAGCAGGTGGCTCGGTGGTAGCTTGGTGGAAAAGTAAAGATGAACCGAGCGCAGCGGAGCCAGCCGCTACAGAGGCACCCCAGGAAATTCCTGCTAAGTTGAGTGGTTTCCGTTTAGCAAAACAGAAGAGGGATAATAAAGCAAAAAACCGCCGCTCGTCTGGCCGCCAAGGGGTGGCTGGCTTGTTGTTCGGAAAAACAGGTCGCTCATCAAAGTCTAATCGTCCTTGATTTGAGTAAGTAGAGACATTCCGGCGGAACGTCAAGACAATAGACATCTCTAGAAATTCAAGGTGTGTTACCTAAAATCCTTTTCTTGACGCGAAATTTCACGTCAAGACATTCATTTTTTGGAGATGTCTAATATCCACTCACCTCAGTGGATATAGGGTATCGCCAGTAGTGGGATCGAACACGAATAGCTCACTAAGGTCGAGTTGCACAAATATGCGATCGCCTAGACGCCCCCGCCAATGTGAAAGAGCATGAATATTTAGCAGAACACCCGACGCAGGTAAAGCCGCACGAATTAGCGTCTCCCGCCCCAGCGGCTCCACAACTTTCACTTCAACCTGTAGAGATGTTGCAGACAAATTCTCTAGATTTTCTTTGCCTCCTTCAACGTTGAGCGCTTCCATAATCAAAATATGCTCAGGACGAATTCCTAAATCAAAGTTTTGCCCTTCATCAGGTTGCAACTTCTCCTGAACGGCAAGTGGACAAGGTAAGGACTGTTCGCCGACCTGAAACACTCCGCCTCTGTAGGACGCCTTAAGGATATTCATCGGCGGACTGCCTAAAAAAGTGGCAACCATCCGATTTGCCGGTCGTGTATAGATAGTTTGGGGATCGCCAATCTGCTGAATCTCGCCTTGATTTAGCACCACAATTTGATCCGCTAATGTCATTGCCTCAACTCGATCGTGAGTGACATAAATAGTCGTGATGCCTAATCGGTGGTGCAATTGTTTAAGTTCTGCGCGTGTATCGTCCCGCAACTGAGCATCCAAATTAGACAAAGGTTCGTCTAGTAGAAAAACCTTGGGTTCACGAGCTATTGCCCTTCCCAGTGCTACCCGTTGCTGCTGCCCCCCAGATAGCTGCTTCGGCTTGCGATCTAATAGATGAGCTATGTCGAGCGATCGCGCTACTGTTTCCACTCGTTCCTGAATCGTTTTCGCGTCTACCTTCCGCATTTGTAGCCCAAAAGCTAGATTCTGGGCAACCGTCATATGGGGGTAGAGAGCGTAGTTCTGGAACACCATCGCCACATCCCGCTGCCGTGCTGGGAGATTGTTTACCAAGGTATTCCCAATATAGAGATTACCGGCGGTGGCAGTTTCCAAACCGGCAATTGTCCGCAGAACCGTCGATTTGCCGCAACCGGATGGCCCCACTAAAACCCAGAACTGTCCATCTGGCACTTCAAAGGTAATGTTTTCAATGGCAGGGGCATTATTAAATCTTCGTGTAATTTTTTCTAATCGAACAGAACTCATGTTCAGAATTTAAGCATTTCTGGTTTTAGCTCTACTTGATAATGGATAACTTTCCCATCTTCCATATCAATGATGCAAGTAGAGTTCTTGGTTGATTTGGTTTTTATCGTCATAACGTATAACAAGTTGCGACACACACTACTGATACTACTTTGTACTTCAAGCTCTGTAGAGCGAGTCTCCTGTAGTTCCTGCCTCCAAGTTCAATGAATGAAGTGAACTACCCCGCCCACAAGGGGATGGGGAATTCCCAGCCATCTGATTAAATTATTAAATTCATTCATTAAAGTTGGGTTCCTACAGTCAGGTAGTTAGGACAGAAAGCTTTGGTTCCAGCGAAAAAATTATAGTGCTATACGATTGCCAGGAGGTACACCAGGAGGAAAGGCGAAAATCTCCCTACCTTCTAGCTGTGCTTTCTGGTAGAGTGCGATCGCATCTGCCAAGCTATAAGACATGATTGGAATCCACCTGCCACAGTAGAAGTAGACAACAACTTTACTTGCTGTGTACTCAGGCAATGGGAGAGGATTGTAAAAGGGAGAAATCACTCTAAAATATCCAGCGTTTAGTTATATATACTCATTTAAGTCTAAAAGCAACGATGAGAGTTAACACGGCTCCTCATGAGCTTCCTGCTTGAACAGGGAGTGCAACCACTTAACTCTCCACAGGCAGCAACCATAAGTCCCACCGTGGTTTTGAATCAAAATAACAAAATGTTTTTCAACGTAGGACGTAGAAAGTTTTACCCCTTTTGCTGCTTTATATCCTGTCTGTAATTCCTCTCTAACCAAGCTAGCGCTATTGTGGGAGTACCCTTGCGGCTGTAAAGATGAGAGCGAGCATTGCCTGTCAAGTTTAAAAGGCGCATGGAACGGTCACGGGTGCCCTCGGTGCCAAATCTCTACCTTGAGATAAAAGCAGTATCATAACTTTACCTCCAAATTCTTGAGAGGTTAGGATGACAAGTATCTACACATCAGTGTCTCAAGCAGAATTAATCCAGCGGCGCCGTCAGTTGCGCCGCCAGCGACGCATAAAATCTTTTCGGGCAATTTGGCGATCGCTTGTCGTGTGTAGCCTAACTGGTGGTTTAGTCTGGGTAACAACTCTACCGGACTGGGTAATCCGCAAACCCGAGCAAATTAACATTGAAGGGAATCGGCTTCTCTCAGCACCAACTATTAGATCCCTGCTGGCAATGCCTTATCCTCAATCCTTGCTGCGACTCCAGCCGCAAGTGCTTGCCGAAAAGCTGGAGTCTCAAGCCTCCATTGCTCAAGCCACTGTTACCCGTCAGCTATTACCTCCTGCGCTTACCATACAAGTGAAAGAGCGACAACCAGTAGCGATCGCACTACGCACAAGCGCTACCATCTCCCAGCCTCCGCTCTCACCCCACCTCAAGACTTCGCAGGTGGGGTTGTTAGATGCCCAGGGCGTTTGGATGCCGATAGCCAACTACGCGGAAAGTCAGCGCTCTAAGCAGTTGCCCACTTTAAAAGTTATTGGTGAGAGTTCTCAATATCGTGCCTACTGGCCCCAACTTTACCAGGCAGTGAGCCATAGTCCGGTCAAAGTTTTGGAGATTGATTGCCAAGACCCAAGAAATCTTATTATCAAAACCGAGCTAGGAATTGTGCATTTTGGGTCTTACAGTTCCCGCTTTGCTTATCAACTGAGTGTTCTCGATCGCATGCGAGAATTGCCAACTCATCTCAACCCCAGTGATATCGCCTACATTGACCTCGAAAACCCAGACTACCCTTCAATCCAAATGAAAGGAGCGATCGCCAAAACGGACAAACATTTGACTAATACAAAAGTACCATCAAAAACAGATTAACCGCGAGGCAATCATTACCAAGTTTATTTGACAATCCGTGTACCTAAAGGTACACGGATTCTTGCTTCACAGACAGAAGAACAACTTTACCTTGTACCCCTTGCCCTGCCTCGAGTCTGGGATTAGTAAAACCGTTGACCAAGCCCTAATTATGTTAAAACTTTTGATAAATGTTTAGCATTGTTACAAACATATATAACATAACAGAGTGGACTAATATCACTACCTCAAACTAAAAAGTTGTTTATCTACCATTTCTTATTACAATGACGCTTGATAGTAAACTAGGGCTTGTCCACCAAAGTTCCCATACCGCAGGAAACGCAGGTCTTGCACTCGCCGTGAACAACTCAAATCCCTTTAGTAACTCTGGGTTACATATAGGCCAATCTCACGATGCCCAAGGCACCTCCATCCCTAGAGAAGAACTCAGGCGTGACAATATTGTGCCCAGTAGCATCGCCAAAATTAAAGTGATTGGTGTCGGCGGCGGTGGTGGCAATGCAGTTAACCGCATGATCGCAAGTGACGTCAGCGGTGTTGAATTTTGGTCTATTAACACCGATGCTCAGGCACTATCTCAGTCATCTGCTCGCAAATACTTGCAACTAGGACAAAAGTTGACGCGGGGTCTAGGTGCAGGTGGCAATCCAGCTATTGGTCAGAAGGCGGCTGAGGAATCTCGCGACGATATCGCCGCAGCGCTAGAGAATACTGACCTTGTTTTCATCACCGCCGGGATGGGAGGCGGCACCGGCACCGGCGCAGCACCGATTGTGGCGGAAGTGGCAAAAGAAATGGGTGCTTTGACGGTCGGAGTTGTCACACGTCCTTTCATGTTTGAGGGACGACGCCGCACCAATCAAGCAGAAGAAGGCATTGCTGCTTTGCAAGGTCGGGTGGATACCCTGATTGTCATCCCCAACGATAAGCTGCTGTCGGTGATTTCAGAACAGACGCCAGTTCAAGAAGCCTTTCGGGTTGCCGATGACATCCTGCGCCAAGGGGTTCAAGGAATTTCGGATATTATCACTATCCCTGGGCTGGTTAACGTTGATTTTGCCGATGTGCGAGCAGTAATGGCGGATGCTGGCTCTGCCTTGATGGGTATCGGTGTTGGCTCCGGTAAATCGAGGGCGAGAGAGGCTGCTATGGCAGCAATTTCCTCTCCCCTACTAGAGTCTTCTGTTGAAGGGGCACGAGGAGTTGTATTTAATATTACTGGTGGCAGCGATCTGACGCTACATGAGGTCAATGCTGCTGCGGAAACGATCTATGAGGTCGTCGATCCCAATGCCAATATCATTTTTGGCGCAGTGATTGATGAAAGGATGCAAGGCGAGATCCGCATTACTGTCATTGCCACTGGTTTTACTGGTGAAATTCAAACCGTCGCGCCACAAGCGAGAGCATCGCAGCCGCCCAAGCGACCGACCACACAGACTACCCCCCCTCCTGCTGTTGAGCCTAAACCTCAACAAGGATTGGATATTCCTGAATTTCTCCGAAATCGACGAACCCCACGTTAATTTTAGATTCAAAGATTCCTCATCTAAACTTTTGGCATCAAGCATCTAAAATTTATCTAATTCCAAGATTTCATTCGGTGCCAGCGTAATAAACAGCTGTGGGATTATGACTAATGCCATCAGAGCAAGCGTACCTGTTGCTCTCACCATCGCCGGTTCAGATAGCGGCGGCGGCGCGGGTATTCAGGCAGATTTACGCACCTTCGCCTTTCATTGCGTCCACGGCACCAGTGCCCTGACTTGTGTGACATCCCAAAATACCCTGGGGGTGATGCGGGTAGACGCCCTACCAGCAGAGGCTGTCGTTGCCCAGGTTCAGGCTGTGGTTACAGATATTGGCGTTCAAGCCTGTAAAACGGGGATGTTGTTGAATCGGCAAATAATTGATGCTGTGGCAGAGCTGGTGGAAGCTTTAAGTATAGAAAATCTGGTGGTTGATCCCGTGATGGTATCTCGCGCCGGTGCCCAGTTGATTGACGATGACGCCGTGACATCTTTGCGGGATGTCTTGATACCCAAAGCCTCGATTGTGACGCCCAACCGCTACGAAGCCCAGTTGTTGAGCAATCTGGAGATTAATACACTGGATGATATGCGGGCTGCTGCCCAACGCATCCATCAGCTGGGGGCGTCGGCAGTCTTAGTCAAAGGGGGAGGTATGCAGGGGAGTCTGCGCGGCGTTGATGTCTGGTTTGATGGTCAGCGATTGGAAACTTTGAGAACATCGTCAATCAATACGCTCAATACTCACGGTACGGGCTGTACGCTTTCTGCGGCGATTGCCGCCAATTTAGCGCGATCGCCGGATCGATTTTCTGCGGTTCGACTCGCTAAAGATTATGTCACAACTGCGTTAAAGTACGCCTTAAATATTGGTCAAGGCGCTGGACCAGTGGGACATTTTTTTCCGCTCCTGCAATCATGAGGCTCCCAGTATGAAACCACAGATGCGAAAGGCCACATCCACTAGTCATACAAAACAGGCAACAAGCAACGCCTACTCTGCTTCTGTGCCAATTTCGGTTTACCGGGAACTGGCAGGTGAGTTGCAGGAAGCACAGGCGATGCTTGGTTCCCTCTACACTAAAAACCAGCAGTTAGCTCAACAAAATCAACAGCTGCGGCAAGAAGTTGAAAAAGTAGTTCAGTCAGCTCTGTACGCGCAACAGGTTATCGCTTCCTTTCAGTCGGTTGGGACAAATGAAGTTCCTTATGCTCGCTCGGAAAATCGAACCGAAGTGAGGACGGAACCCAGGCCAGCGGCTACGGTACGGCGTCATCGACCGCCAGCAGCCCCTCCAATGGTCGAAGTGGCACCACCTTATCAAAAAGCAGAAACAGTAGCACCAGAGCTTTCTGAGAAGTTATATACAGAACAGGAACAAGGCCGGAATCGTCGCCCTCCCCAGCCAGAGAAGGCTTCAGATGTGAGTGGCTGGTGGTTATTTGGGGTTATTTGTGTAATTTTGCTGACCTCGTTTGGTACTGGCCTTTGGATTGTGCGCCCGCTTTTGAATGGTCGTTAAGGGTGGCGTAGGCTTCTCAACCTCGCCCTCAAGAAATTTCCTGTCTCAGCGGGTACTATTTAGCGAAGCCTTATGAGTTAAGTCCAATGGTTGGCAGAAACTTATTCCCAAGTCTTCTATCAATCAAACACTCGTAATCTGTCTAAAGCGTTTATCAAAAAAGTTGATAAACGCGCTAGCTCGCTTGTTTCAAGTCGCAGAGGGCATGAGAATTTTCTGGGCGTTGGAAGCGCTGCTGATGGAGGGGATATAAGAGCAAAGTTTAGTTGTAAGACTAAGCAGAGGCATTCTGCGATCGCATCTGAGCCGTAACCTATACTAAGAGTCTGGACTGTGATTTGAAAAGAAGGTATGGCATCCATCCGCGAGTTGCACAAACAACTAATACGCAAAGAACGCTCAGCTGTCGAAATTACTCAAGAAGCGCTCAACTGCATTGCAGCGCAGGAACCGAAATTACACAGTTTTTTGTGCGTGACGTCGGAACACGCCCTAGAACAGGCTCATCAAGTGGATGCCAAAATCGCCGCCGGGGAAGAAATCGGGCTGCTGGCGGGGATTCCCATTGGTATCAAGGACAATATGTGTACGAAGGGGATTCCCACCACTTGCGCTTCCCGGATTCTGGAAAATTTTGTGCCCCCCTACTCGTCAACGGTGACGCAAAAACTGAGCGACGCTGGTGCTGTGATGGTTGGTAAAACCAACCTTGATGAGTTTGCGATGGGTGGTTCCACGGAAAACTCCGCCTATCACATCACAGCCAATCCTTGGGATTTGGAGCGAGTTCCGGGGGGTTCCTCTGGTGGTTCAGCGGCAGCAGTGGCGGCAGGAGAATGTACTGTTGCCATCGGTTCCGATACTGGCGGTTCTATCCGTCAGCCAGCCTCTTTCTGTGGCGTCGTCGGCTTAAAACCCACCTATGGGCTTGTCTCCCGTTTTGGTTTGGTGGCTTTTGCTTCTTCTTTAGATCAAATTGGTCCCTTTGGGCGGACAGTCGAAGATGCGGCGATTTTACTGGGGGCGATCGTTGGTCACGATCCCAAAGACTCTACTAGCCTCAACGTCGAAATCCCAGACTACGCCCAATTACTAAGACCAAACTTCCGCCCTCGAGGTGTCCTGAAAATTGGCGTCATTAAAGAAACCTTTGGCGAAGGCTTAGACTCTGTAGTTGAGCAAGCAGTCACCAAAGCCATCGGACAGTTGCAAGAATTAGGAGCAGAAATTCATATAATTTCCTGTCCCCGGTTCCGCTACGGTGTACCCACCTACTACATCATTGCTCCCTCAGAAGCCTCTGCAAATCTTGCCCGCTACGACGGCGTCAAGTATGGCTTCCGGGCATCAGATGCGGACAATCTCCTGTCGATGTATACCCACACTCGCGCTGCTGGGTTTGGTCCAGAAGTCAAGCGCCGCATCATGCTGGGCACATATGCCTTATCAGCTGGTTACTACGACGCCTACTATCTCAAAGCCCAAAAAGTTCGCACCTCAATCAAGAAGGACTTTGAACGGGCATTTGAACAAGTCGATATCTTAGTATGTCCCACTGCTCCAACTACAGCCTTCAAAGCTGGGGAAAAAACCGCCGATCCATTAAGTATGTATCTATTGGATTTGATGACAATACCAGTGAATCTTGCTGGTCTGCCAGCAATCAGTATACCCTGCGGCTTCGATGACAAGGGGCTACCAATAGGTATGCAACTAATTGGCAAAGTTCTGCGAGAAGATTTGCTCTTGCAGGTGGCTTATGCTTACGAGCAAAGTACTGAGTGGCATAAACAAAAGCCGCCGCTGAATTAAAGCTGTCACTAAGGGTTAGTGGTTAGTGGTTAGTAGTTAGTAGTTAATAGTTAGAATGCCTACTAACTACTACCGATAGGATGATTATTTAACTAAATTTGGTATGAATTATCTAGCTCATTTATATCTAGCCGAAGATTCATCTGACTCCCTACTGGGTAACTTTATTGCAGATTTTGTTAAAGGCTCGGCGATCAACCGTTACAGCGATGAAATCAGAAAAGGCATAGAATTACACAGAAAAGTTGATGCGTTTACTGACTCACATCCTTTGTTTAAAGAAAGTAAAAAGTTGATGAGTGATGAACATAAACGCTATGCAGGCATAACTGTTGATATATTTTACGATCATTTTTTAGCAAAGAACTGGTCGAAATATTCAACAATTACACTCAAGGAGTTTACATCAAAAGTATATGATGTACTAGAGATAAACGCTGATATTCTTCCTAAGAATCTTCAAATAGGCTTGCCGAAGATAAAACTGGAAAATTGGTTAATGTGTTACGAAACCATACAAGGAATTAACCTGACTCTAAAAAGAGTATCTTTAAGATTAAAAAGAAACAATAATTTAGCAGCAGCAACAGAAGATTTAAAGGCAAATTATCAAAAACTTGAATATTATTTCAAGCTGTTTTTTCCGGACTTAATTAAATATGTACAGTCAATCAAACTATTTAAATAATATCTTATCCAATATCTACCCTAACAGGAAAGCGAAATAACTATGTCTTTTGTTGGTCTACATATTCACAGTGATTACAGCCTACTTGATGGTGCCAGTCAACTACCAGCTTTGGTAGAGCGAGCCATAGAGTTAGGTATGCCTGCGATCGCACTTACCGATCACGGCGTTATGTACGGTGCTATCGAGTTAATCAAACTCTGCCGCAGCAAAAATATTAAGCCGATTATCGGCAATGAGATGTATGTCATCAATGGCGACATCGAGCAGAAAAGGCGTGTTAGAAAATATCACCAAGTTGTTCTGGCCAAAAATACCCAAGGTTATAAAAACCTGGTCAAGCTAACAACAATATCCCACCTTAAGGGTGTACAAGGAAAAGGAATTCAGGCTCGCCCTTGCGTTAATAAAGAACTGTTAGCCCAATACCACGAGGGGCTAATTGTTACCAGTGCCTGTTTAGGCGGTGAAGTTCCCCAAGCTATTCTCCAAAACCGACCAGATGTAGCGCGAAAAGTCGCCCAGTGGTACAAAGATGTCTTTGGTGATGATTATTATCTAGAAATTCAAGACCACGGTTCCCAGGAAGACCGGGTTGTTAATGTTGAAATTGTTAAAATTGCTGGGGAACTGGGCATTAAAATTATTGCTACAAATGATTCACATTTTATTTCTTGTTATGATGTGGAAGCACACGACGCCTTACTGTGCATTCAAACTGCCAAGCTAATATCTGAAGATAACCGGATGCGCTATAGTGGCACCGAGTATCTCAAGTCCGCAGAAGAGATGGCGCTGCTATTTCGAGATCATTTACCAGAGGAAATAATTAAGGACGCGATCGCCAACACCATAGAAGTTGCAGAAAAAATCCAACCCTACAAAATTCTTGGTGAACCCCGCCTCCCTGATTACCCCGTTCCTTCAGGACATAACGCTGATACCTTTCTAGAGGAAGTTGCCTGGAAAGGGCTGTTAGAACGGTTTAGCTGTCGCCATAAAACAGAAATAGACCCGGTTTACAAAGAGCGGCTAGATTACGAGTTGAAAATTATCCAGCAAATGGGCTTTTCAACTTACTTCTTAGTAGTTTGGGATTACATTAAATATGCGAGAGATAATAATATTCCAGTAGGACCAGGCCGTGGCTCTGCTGCTGGTTCTCTTGTTGCTTATTCTCTAAAAATTACTAATATTGACCCGGTTCATCACGGGTTATTATTTGAGCGGTTTTTAAATCCAGAGCGGAAATCAATGCCTGATATTGATACAGATTTCTGCATAGAAAGACGGGACGATGTGATAAATTACGTTACCCACAAATATGGGACAGACAAAGTAGCGCAAATTATTACCTTCAACCGCTTAACGTCTAAATCTGTATTGAAAGATGTCGCCAGAGTCTTGAACATTCCTTACGGTGATTCTGACCGACTAGCGAAGTTAATTCCAGTTGTGCGAGGCAAACCCGCTAAACTCAAGGTGATGATTTCTGATAACACGCCAGCACCTGAGTTTAAAGAAAAATACGAAAACGATCCCAGCGTCAAACATTGGATTGATATGGCGATGCGGATTGAAGGTACGAACAAAACTTTTGGGGTACACGCCGCCGGGGTAGTAATTTCAGCAGAACCGTTGGATGAAATTGTACCGCTGCAACAAAATAATGACGGCTCAGTTATCACCCAATATTTCATGGAGGATCTGGATTCCTTGGGTTTGTTGAAAATGGATTTTTTGGGTTTAAAAAACCTGACGATGATCCAGAAAACTATTGAGTTAATTAAAGAAACACGCCAGACTAATATCGATCCTGATAGCTTACCTATTGATGAAAGAAAGGCTCAAAGGATTTTAGCAAAAAATGAATTAAAAAAACTGCCCACAGACATTAAAGAAGCCTATAAAACGCTAGCAAAAGGAGATTTAGAAGGCATCTTTCAATTAGAATCTTCTGGAATGCGGCAGGTAGTGCGAGATTTGAGACCTTCTTGCATAGAAGATATTTCTTCAATTTTGGCACTTTATAGACCTGGACCATTAGATGCGGGTCTCATTCCCAAGTTTATCGATCGCAAACATGGTCGTGAAGAAACAAAATATCTTCACCCATTGTTAGAGCCTATTTTAGACGAGACTTATGCCGTGCTTGTCTATCAAGAGCAAATCATGAAAGTAGCTCAAGATTTAGCGGGATATTCTCTAGGACAGGCTGACTTGCTGCGCCGCGCAATGGGAAAAAAGAAGGCTTCGGAAATGCAGAAGCAACGGGAACTTTTTCTTGATGGTGCAACTAAGAACGGGGTAGCGAAAAAAATAGCTGAAGAATTATTTGAGCAGATGGTTCTTTTCGCAGAATATTGCTTTAACAAATCCCACTCTACCGCCTATGCCTATGTTACTTATCAAACTGCTTATTTAAAGGCAAATTATCCTGTTGAATACATGGCAGCATTGTTAACTGCCAATAGTGACGACCAGGATAAGGTCAAGAAATATATTGATAGCTGTATAAAGCTGAACATAGAGGTGGAACCGCCGGATATTAATCGCTCTGGTATAGACTTTACACCTTTGCCAAAGAGTATTTTATTTGGGCTGTCGGCAGTACGCAATGTGGGACAAGGGGCAGTTGAGTGCATCTTGGCAGCACGGAATCAGGGGGGTGAGTTTAAGTCGCTGGCTGATCTGTGCGATCGCGTGGATCTTCGCGCTGTCAACAGCCGCGCCTTGGAAGCCTTAATCAAATGCGGAGCTTTTGATAAAATCGAATCTAACCGGAAAAAACTAATCGAACACTTCGGTTTAGTAATTAGCTGGGCACAAGACCGAGCTAAAGACAGAGAAATTGGTCAACTAAATATATTTGACTTATCAGGAGACTCAACAACAACCAACAGCTTTGAATCTGCTCCCAAAGCTCCTGATGTGCAGGATTACTCAAAAGCAGAGAAATTGCAGATGGAAAAAGAACTGCTGGGTTTCTATGTTTCTGACCATCCTCTCAAAGCTGTGCAAAAATCTACCTTGATTGAGGAGCATAATCCTATTAGTCTCGGCGTTCTAGAAGAGCAGCGGGGGAGGTCAAAAGTTACCACCATTGTCATGCTCACAGATATTAAGCAGGTGACGACTAAGAATAACCAGCAAATGGCGATTCTGCAAATCGAAGACCTCAGTGGTAAAGCCGAAGCTGTAGTATTTCCGAAAACTTATGAAAGCGTTGTCTCATCGCTAGTAACCGATGTTCCTGTAATCCTCGAAGGAAAGATAGATCGGCGGGACGATCGCACTCAGCTGATTGTGGAAAATATTAAGCTGATTGAAACAAATCGGCTAGTGATGGCGGAAGCAACACCGCAGCCAATAGAAGACGATATAGAACTGCTGACTGAAGCGGATCAGCTAGTAATGGTGGAACTGACACTACAGCGCATAAAAGATGAGCAACAACTCAAGCGCTTGGGAACAATTTTGGAGGAATACTCAGGCGGCAAAGATAAGCCAAAATTTCCAGTATTCGGGATGGTGGGGAATCAAAACCTGCGTAAATTTGTGCGCTTTGGACAGCAATACTGGGTGCAAGACAAGCAAGGTGCTGTCAACGCCCTGAATCATGCCGGATTTACTGCCCAAGTTAAGGATATCGCAGATTTTTGATCGGTGCGATCGCCAGTGATATTGTTTCCGGTTGCATCGGACTTTTTTGGGTGGGATTGGGGATTCGGAAGAGTTCTACCTAGTCCCCAGTCAGGAGCGCGAAAATATAAAAGTCCAAGGTGACTAGGTTCTCAAGCGATAAATAAAGCTTGTGAAAGTATCTGATTAGACCTTATTCCCGAATCACATGCACATCAAACAGCTGCCTAGTAGGATGAAAGGTAGACCCAGGAATAGTCCAAGTCCAGGAATCAAGAGAGTGGGAATGCTCCCTAGGATAATTAGTACAAAGCCTGCAACAACGCGCAGCGGTTTGGTCAAGCACCAAATGAACCTTATCATGGCATTACCTGCTGAATGTCTATGTCCTTAACTCACCAGCATCTTAGTATTGGCATTCTTTTTTTCTTATCCTGCTGAGGGATGAATATCGCTAAACGATTTTAGATTGACCTCGCCCACTTTTGGGGCGACGCTTGAACCAAATTTCACCTCGTCAAAGCGATCGCCCAGCCTAGTAGAGATCTATCCAGAATTGGTCTATTTGGCAAAGGCGGACTATTCTTTTAATAATGCCTATCTTTTGGAGTATGCAAAAGCACTTCTAGTGCTATACAATGAGCCATTCCCTAAGTTTAAGTGCTCGGCTATACCCACCCTCTGCTAACGCATCCATCGTCAGTACTGGGAGCTGCCTCATCCCTCACTTTTATTACTACAAAAGGTAGATGAGCCTAGACTACTCAAGTACTAGATTTGCTCTATAAATTTGGTAATCGAGGTTTAAGATGTCTGTAACACCTGATGATTCACTTATTGCTTCCGAGTGCGAGAATTTAGTGCAAATTCTTTCTTGGATTCTTTTCATAAGTATAGTATTCCTTCTTAGTTTTATAAGCCGTAACTTAGATAAGGCTCTATTTTTTACTTTAACCACTAGCGCTGTAATATTTTTTCTCTTTTTTGTTACCTGAAAACGGGGATTTTTTTTACCCTATCCCTTGGTTCAGATAAAATTGGGAGAGCTTATTCTCAGATATGGCTAATGGAATGGGCGGCTAGAGAAAAATTAAGATTTGAAAAGCTGTCGCGCTTCGTGGGGACATAGCCCGTATCGCGTAGCTGCTCCGCAGGAGCTAGCGTGTTGCTCAAGCAACGTATCGCTGCGGCCGATCGGTTTCAGTCGTTTAGTTGAAAATGATAGCAGGTGTCAGATTCTCACCAGTCACCTACAATACTAACTCTGAGGAGGATTCTTGGGCGTAGGAGAGCCAAGAAACTGAGACTTCAATTCCTCCAATTCCAGCTCTACCTGGCTTTTTGATTTGGCAGAACTAGGGGAGGTGCTTGGCGGGGATGCCGCTTGCTGATTTGGAGTTTTCTGGTTTTGACTTTTGGGCTGGGCAGGGGTAAGAAACTGAGATGAAACCTCCGCTAATTCATTATCAATATTGCTTTTGAATGGAGTAGCTGGTGCCTTGACAACTGGTGTAGGTGGTGGTGATGGGGCGGCAGCTTTTGGGGGCATGGGCATTTGGGGTGCAGGCGGAACGCTTACTTTATTCCCCGGCATAGCTTGAGAGTTCAGAGCTTTGAGGACTTCATTTACTGATTGATAGCGCTGACTTGGGGTAGTTTCCAGCATTTTATCCAGGATTTTGCCTAGCTCGTCACTCAACTTTGATGTCAAGTATTGCCGCCAAATCCAAGCATCTTCGTTAATGTCATATAGATCAAAAGGAGACACCTGGGTTAATAGATGAATGCAAGTGACCCCTAAGCTATAGATATCGCTGGCAAAAATAGCTTGCCCTCTAACTTGCTCCGGGGCAACATATTCAGGACTGCCAATACTGGTTCCAGGTTTATAAAGTGCAGTGCCAGTGACGACTTTAGAAGCACCGAAATCGACTAGAAACAATTTGCGATCGCGTTTTCGGCGAATTATATTCTCTGGCTTAATATCTCGGTGAATTACTTGGCGTTCGTGGACAAATTGCAGCACAGGCAACAAATCATCTAGCAGTTGCCTAATCTGAGTTTCGCTGTAAGCACCATTGTCTGCCAACTCCTGACCTAAGTTTTGCCCGTCGATAAACTCTTGCACCAAATACTGCCTGTCCTCTTGCGTAAAATACGCCAGCAGTTCAGGAATCTGGGGATGTTTGCCCAGTTCATCCAGCCGCATCGCTTCTTGGTTAAATAACTCAACTGCCTTTTGGACAGTACTGGTGCCTTGGGCTTGTGGGTAAAACTGTTTAATTACGCAGGGCGGTTTGGAGGGTTTATCCTCATCCACAGCCAGAAAGGTTCTCCCAAAGCCGCCTTGTCCTATAGGTTTGATGGCTCTATACCGTTCTTTGAGCAGTAGCTTCGATCCACAACTGAGGCAAAAATTTGTCCCCTGTGGATTTTGGGGCGTTGGGCAATTGGGAGTAAGGCAGTAGCTCATATGGTTAGACCATCAAGAGATTTATCTTTATTTTGCCTTCTATGATGGTTATCTTGCTCATGGTTGTCACCCCGTCAAGTATGTGGGATTTATGTCTATACTTGCTTTGACTACCTAGTTAAGTACGTTAAAAGAGGTGTTTCTTGATTACGCCTATGGATATCATTTCTGCCACTGAAGCTCGTGCGAAACTCTACCGCCTGATCGATGAAGCAGCTACGGTTCATGAACCTATCTTGATTACAGGACAGCGTAACAATGCTGTTCTTGTGTCACAAGAAGATTGGAACGCGATTCAGGAGACGCTCTACCTTCTCTCGGTTCCAGGTATGCGGGAATCAATCCTTGAGGGAATGGCTACTCCTATAGCGGAGTGTGCAAAGGAGCCAGGTTGGTGACTTGGGAGATTGTTTTCATTTAGGATTGCTATCTGAGTGGGTGACATGAAAGCTAAAATGTCGATAAAACAAGATCCATAGCCTTTATACCTCATAAATAATACTCTACCTTGTTGCGATTTAATTCCATTAGCTCTTGAACGATACCCCAACAATTATCCAAGAAACTTACCCAATTTTGACTATATAAACCAACGTAAAAACTGCTATGCCTTAGTTTTATAATTCTTGAACAAGGGTATTACTTGAGAAAATACTTTCGGCTGCAATTATCTATAGCCTTAAAAAGAACTCGTTTGCATGAAGTAGTATGAGTGATTGAGGCGCAGCAGTAGCTCATAATTTTTGCCGTGTAGTAAGCCTAAACATCAATAAAAACTCCGCACTACCATGCAGCCCATATAGATTTGTAAAATGAAAATTGAAACAACCATAGAGCGAGGTGTTGGCAATGCCTTCTCCCTTTCCCGGCATGAACCCTTATTTAGAAAATCCTGAGTTGTGGCCAGAAGTACACAGTCGCCTGATAACAGCGATCGCTATAGCCATAGAACCAAAACTCAGTCGGAACTATCGAGTGGCAATCGAAAAACGCACCTATCTGAGTGATGGAGAAGAGTCAGTGTTGGTGGGGATTCCTGATATATCCGTATATTCTCAAAGGTCAACTACAACCCAAACCCCATCTACTGCCACTTTACCTGCTCAAGGCGAATCTGTAACGGTGACAATACCAATGCCAGAAGAAGTCGGGGAAGGTTATTTAGAAATCCGAGAAGTGGCAACTGGATATGTAGTCACAGCAATTGAAGTTCTTTCCCTTAAGAATAAACGTGGAGGCATTGGCAGGCAGAAGTATGAAGAAAAGCGAACAGAAGTGCTAAGTAGTCCAACGCATCTGGTAGAAATTGACTTGCTCCGAAGTGGTAAACCGATGCGAATTTTGAGCGAAATTCCACATACAGACTATCGGATCTTAGTAAGTCGGAGCAATCACCGTCCCCAAGCTCAGTTGTATGCTTTTAATGTCCAGCAAGAAATTCCCAAGTTTCTGCTACCTTTGCGATCGGTAGATAAAGAACCATTGGTAAATTTGCAGAGTTTGTTAGTACAAGTGTACGAGCAGGCAAGATTTGATATGGCAATAGACTACTCTCTCGAACCTGTACCACCGCTTAAGGAAGAGGATAAAGTTTGGGCAGATACGTGGTTACGAGATAAACGATTGCGGTAAATCAATTCCAGGGATGCTGCCAGTTACCACCTCGGCAGGGGCGATCGCATTTATCCCTTTTGTTCCTCCGTCTGCTTGCTCTCAATTACCGCTTGCCGGAAACCCAGCACAACCAAAATATTAGAAAGAGTCAAGAAAAACTCTGCCCCACCGTGCAACCAATCTACATTGGCTAAAGATGCACCCAAAGCAACCTTGGCGTAAATTCCTGCGGGGATGGTAATGGCTACAAATACCAAAGTCATATAAAACCCAATCAAGGCTAAACGCGGCATCTGCCCAGAACGGGTGATAAACCACAAAAAACCTAGATAAGGAAAAAGTGATAGCGCAAAAAGAGTATTTTTGTCAATCATTTTCCTACTTCTCTTTGGGCGATGCGTGAAGACCGCCAAATCCACCAACCGGCAACGCAAAGGGTGAAGTTACCAGCTACAGTCATAGCAGCTTGGAGAGTAACAAGCCATTCTAGAGATTCAGGATTGTCAAAAAAGTGCCAGGTGCAGGCACACATGGCGCTGACTAAAGCTGGTAACATCGCCAGGGATAAAGCCCTCCAGGAGCGATTACCGCTGACTTCGCCATATGTCCAGATTAACCAGATGGCGGCGATCCACTCAATAACGCTAGAAACGTGGATAATCCAGGTGGGGATAGAGAGAGCGTGCATGAAGAAGTTTTAAGTGTTGAGTTTGAAATGAAAAGTCTGATTGAGAGGATACCTACTTCCTTTGTAGGCTACCACCAAAGATTATTAACTCAAATCTCATAACTCATAACTCTACCTTTTTCATATCCTACCGTTCAACGAAAGCTGTTAAAGTTTGAGCATGGGACAGATGCAAGCAGTTTTGTGCGGATATTACGGCAAAGGCAATGGCGGCGACGAGGCATTGTTGGCGTCGCTGTTGCAAATGTTACCAGCTAATGTGACACCCCTAGTTCTCTCTGGCAACCCCCAGCAGACGCGCGATCGCTATCAAGTTGAGGCTGGCGATCGCATGAATGCAATGCAGGTGCTGCAAGCATTGCGCCAGTCAGATGCTTTAATCTTTGGCGGCGGCAGTTTAATGCAAGACGCCACCAGCATCCGTAACCCCCTCTACTACGGGGGTTTGATGGGAATCGCACAGCAGCTAGGCTTAAAAACAATTGCTTTAGGACAGGGAATTGGTCCCTTAAAGAGCCAGCTAACTCAGTGGGTGGCGCGGCGAGGTTTTGGTGGTTGTACAGCAGTGAGCGTGCGCGATCGCGCCTCAGCCTTTCTGTTACACGAGTGGGGAATTTCCTCTGTAATGGCTCCCGATCTCGTTTGGGGGTTGGAAGGCTTGCCTGTAAAAGGGTTGTGGGACTTACCCGCCCCGAGAGTAGCAGTGACATTGCGATCGCATCCCCAACTTACCCCAGAACGCATCGCTTGCCTGACTCGCGCTTTAGTAGATTTTCAAAAAGCCACACAAACCTGCATCTTACTCGTACCCTTCCAGGCATCTCAAGATCTCCCCATTGCCCAGTCAATTCAACCTCATTTAACTGGCCCAAATCACATTTTCTCTTTAGAAGATCCCAGAGAATTAAAAGGATTATTTCAGGGCGTGGAGATGGCAATTGGGATGCGCTACCACAGCCTAATTATGGCAGCCGCAGCAGAATGTCGGTGCTTTGCCCTGAGTTACGACCCCAAAGTTAGCCAGTTAATGGAAGAACTTAATCTGCCAGGATGGGAATTAGACCAAATCCCCGACGACCACAATCAGATTACTCAAAGCTGGCTAGAATATTATGCCAATGGCGATCCTCTTAACACCGATCAAATTAAGGCATTGGTAGACCGATCGCTAATCCATAGAGATTTATTAGCGGCAGCTTTGGCGTGACTATAGACGTTGCATAGAAACTTTATTTATTAATTAACGGTAACTGTAATAAAGAGCCATGAGTGAAGCTGACACCCCCCATAACCAGCCCCTCCCTGAACCAAGTGATTTGATTAATACCAATGTTACTGATTTAACGGAGGCAATCGGCATGACACTGCCAGGGCAAGCAGAGGAAGCTGATTGGATGGCACTGGCGAAAAAGCTGCGTCAGCACAATCACACCCTGATGCAGCAGGTGGCTCAGTTAGAGCAAGCATTAGGAGAGTGTCAGGAGGCATTCGGAGCGCAGCAGGCGCGATCGCAGGTACAAGAAACACTACTCCTCCAGCAAACCGAGGAACTCAAGACCGCCCAAGAGCAGGTAAATCGCCTGTTCCGCGAACTAGAATCGTCTCATCAAGCCGCCCAACGCCAGCAGATTTTGGTTAAAACCTTATCGCAGCAGCTGGAAAGTAGCCAGGAACGAGTTGCCCAGATAGAGCGGGAATGCGCCCTCACCCAGCAACGCAATAACGAGCAGTCTCACCAGCTGTTGCAAACAGAAAATGTATGTCAAGAGCTACACACCCGTCTACAGCGACAGCAACGCCAAACCCTGCAATTCAAAACAGCCCTAGAAAACTGTCTGGAAACGCCAGCGCCCAGTTTAGAAGCCAAAGCTGAACCCAGCAGTTCTGCCCAGTCACAACGCCACCTCAAAAGTCTTCTCGCGGAACTATCCCTGCTGCCCAAAGCGCAGCCCATCCAACCTTGGTCAGCACAACCAGAGTTACTAGAAGAGAGTGCTGACGTTGAGCCTAGTTGGAGTAGTCAAACACCGCCTGAGTTTCTCTCACCAGATACAGATGCGACATCCCCTAGGGAAAGCCCTACAAACTCCAGCGTGCGTACAGACTGGGAGCCGTTCGAGGAAATGCCCAGCGATGAAACCTTCTCACCAGCAGGTGCTCATAATCAACCTGACTCAATGGCAGATATTTCAGCCACTGAGCAAGAATTAGAACAGCAGTTGCTTGCCGATATACCGGATATAGCATGGATGCTTCAGTTGTTGGATGAACAGGATGAGGATTTACCCTCAAAAGCCTCCCCTGACTCAGCAGATAATGAGGGTTCAGAGCTTTATCTAAATGAGGGCAAACAAAGCACTCTGCCCCTACAGGAAGCTTTCCCGCCAGAAAACACCGATGAGATGGACACGGAGGTGGAGGGACAGAACGCGGATTCACTAGAAGATTTTGCCGCCCCTGAGCCAGTTCAGCGTCAAGAGCAGATTCTAGCCCAATACAATTGGCCATCCCCGGTGCTTTATCCGCTACGTACTTCTAAAAAGCTAAAGTCCTTGGCGGCAATTGAGTTGCCCAGCTTTCCTCCTTATCGGCATTTGTAATTAGCGTTTTAATAAATATCTTTTAATGTATAGCAATTAGCAGTAGAGACGTTGCATACTCTGTGTCTCTATGCTTGGCGCGAGTTTTATCGACAATAGTTTTGTGGTAGATAAGGCCATAAGATTTCTGTTGATAAAAGTATGCTTGTCCAGTGGACAACGAGCAGGTTCTGAAATCACACTTGTGCCTACGCACCCGGTGCGATTTTTATCGACTCAATCACTGGATACCTAAAGTGCAAAAGTTTATTTAAAGACTCGCTACATTTGCAGCAATAGTATCCACGTTAATCGTCTCCAAACCAATCAATACGCATCCTGCAAACATTAAAATATAGCTAATAAAGTTCAAGGTACTACGAAGCCGTTTTTGTTCTGCGCTAATGAGCGTAGAGAGAGTCATAGTGATACTGCTTGTTCCCAAACTCACTACAGGGAGATATTTCCACCATTCCAGTCCCGGCTTGTAACTGATAAACAATAGCCCAAATGAAAACAAAACTAGGACAATGCCACTGAATGCTGAAATGTAGCTGAGCAACTTTCGTGACGTACTAACCAGTTTGGAAATGTTTGAGGTAATAAGCAGAGCAAGAGAGCCTGCACTAAAAAGCAATATGGAGTAATATCTCAACATTTTAGACCCTGATTTAAAAGAACTATACGTTAATAGTAACCACAGAAAAATATCCCCACCATTCCTGCTCCGGCTTATGACTGACAAAAAATAGCCTAAATGATAATAACAGTAAGGCAATGCCAATCAATGCTGAAATATAGCCGAGTCGCTTGTGCTCTGTACCAACGAGTGTAGGAATATTTAAAGCTATAAGTAGAGCCAGATAGGCGGAGATATTAAACACTGAAGCGTAATATCCCAAGAGTTCAAATCCTGGCTTGTAAGAGCCATATCCTAATAGTTCAAATGCTGAGTGGCCAGTAATATATGCCTGCATCAGTAAGCCAGTGCAAACCAGCATTCCCACCAAGGCTACAACAATACAGAAGAGCGCAATTCGTCGCTCCCACACTTGAGATTTAGACACATCTCTAGTGTCCGCTACCTTGGCTGATACATCATTAGTATTATCATGTTCCTGCATAATTATAGCTGGGGACAAAGTTTCCCTACTTGTACAAGTATCCAATTAATTCAATGTCAAGCTATAGCCATTAATACCAGCATAATCGTAAAATGTTGAGTACCTGATTCCTGGAATGCTGCCAGTCGGCGAAACGGTGTTGCTAGTAGCAGATCCCAAGGCAGGTAAATTTTTGCTAGCTTACGACGCGGCTTTTGCGATCGCTAAATTGTTTATTGGAAAAGGTTTTCACCGCTCGACTTCTATTTTTCCCTCATCAGAGTGACAAAAGAGCGGTAAAGCCCATCGATCTCCACCGTTGCACCGATGGGGTAGTTCACATTTATTCAATCCAAAACTATTGTTTCTGGGGACGCCCCATGCCCGCCGTGAGGGCGTAACTCTGAGTCAACAACCACAGCCAGAGAGACGGTGACCAATCTTCCAGCCAGGGTTCTAACCGTTGCAGGAAGCCCGGAAACCACCCCCCCACCAAACCGCTAAGCAGGGCGTTGCTGGTGAAGTCTACATAGCTTCCTAACCAGCGCAGTAGATCTTTAGGGCCTGCGAGTTCCCAGATCCAAAGCAGCAAGGCTGGATTTTTTCTGGCTGCTTTAAGTGCCAGCCGATTGAATGTCAGCCAATCAGATCGATCCTTAATAAATGTGTCTGCCACTACGGGTGGTTCCTCAGCCAAAAGCCCAAAGAAGGTATTGAGCATGGCATTAATTCGCTGGGGTGGCAAGTAGCGATGAGTGGGAACCATCATGCCTTTAGAAAACAGCCAAGTGACTGAGATGTTGCTTTGGTAAGCACGAATTTGGTTCAAGGCATTGGCGTCCAAAAGGTCATGCTTGAGGGCTGTCTTCAGGAGATCTGTCAAGCGAGGCAGATTACGCACTAAGGAACCAAAGCCGGTGAAGACGAGGGGAGATTGGAGGGAGGCGGCATCACCAATGGCGATTAGGCGGTCAAAGGCAACAGTGCGATCGCGGCTTCCCACACTAAAATGACCGGGAATATAGCCAAAGGTCGGCTTCTTCCACACCAGCTTTTCCATATCGCATCGGCGATACTCTGGCAGAATTGTAAAGAAGTCTTCATACATCTCCAATAAAGAGCCAGGATTGTCTGGATGTACCTGATGGTAGTGGAACAAATAGATAGTGATTTCCTCACCAGCACCTGGGAACAACTCCCAAATTAGCTGACGCCCCCGCGAGATATCCCCGTGACTGTTAAGAACGTCGCCATAATTAGAATCCCAAACGCCAGGTTCAAACCCACTAGCGATCGCAGCTCCCACTGTAGGACAAACACTATCAAAAGTGCGACCTCCATTCAGCTGCCATGCGATCGGTGATGCCGTTCCCATCGCATCCACTAGCAGACGCCCACTGGCTTGCCGCTGCGATTTATTTAATAAGTGTTTTGCCTCAACGACAACTTGTGTCGCTTCCACATCTGCTCTGATAAACTCTGTCTCATCCCAAATTTCACCACCAGCTAGCGTGAGTTTTTCCCCACACATCCGCAGTAACTTCTCTGCATCCAACGCCACGTTCAACACGGTTGGGGTGTGCAATATTGGCGCTCTGAGGTGACTTGGGTTATTGGCATCAAAAAATTTACTGAATCCGTCTATATACTCCTTGGCAATAAAGCTTTCCAACTCCGCCTCTGTAAATAAACCCAAATCAATCAAGTTTTGCAGCTCTTTTCGAGAAATATTCCACTCCCGGTTCATGCGCCCAAAAGGTAGCCGTTCTATCAGCAGCACCCGGTAGCCCAGTTGCGCCATAACTGCGGCGTGGATTACTCCCAAGGCACCCCCTACATAAATTAAGTCGTAGGTAGGGGTGAGGGGCACAGGAGGAGAATTTGGCTTAGAAATCTCCCCTGCTGTGCCCTGGCTCTTGAACACAACCTGCTTAGGCTGCTGGGGATTACGGACGCCCTCTCGCCACCGCTTCTCCCACCAGTAGACGCGGTTGAGGTCGTACTCACCGTTGGGCATTTTCTGAAAGTAGTGGACTGTCAGGGGGTAGTAGGAAGCCAAAGCTTCAAATATAGACTGTTGTGACAAATCAACATCTGGTGGTTCGGGATATTGTACGGGGAACTGCTTTCTGAGATCCGCACTCAATTGCCCAATAATTTGTTGCTCATCGGCAATCGGTTGATTCCCTGTGCGAAAGGCTTTCAGGTAGGTAGTCCGCTGCACTGACCACACAAACACTGAGATTTCAGAAATTGTCTGTGCTGGGGATGTATGAGTGTCATTGCTGCCCCCCTTACTCTCAAATTGCAGCTTGATACCATCGGGGGTGGTAATTTTCTCTCCTAGCCCACAGAACCATGCTTGTTGCAACCAGAGACGGATAGCATCTATATCCGGGGTAGGAACTTCTAAGTAAAGAATTTCTTTCATTTGGCGATTCTCAGCTTTGATTAAGTATCGAAAAAGATGGTGTTGACAGGGATTAAAAGTGCGCTATAATCCCGTGTACTGATTTATGAGAAAGCTTTAAAAAAGTTTACAATTCTCTCATTTTTGTTAAGGTATTCAATGCCATTGTTAACACGCCATGAATTATCCCATTCCAGCTAGCCCTCAAGAAATTGTCGCCCTGCGCCAGCAACCTATCGATGAAGAGTTAGTTGCAGCAGCGATCGCCGGCGTGATTCAGATTGCCCGCTCTAATGGTCAATCCTTAGACGATTTAAAAGCGGAAGTTTTAGCTGACGATAGCCTCCTCGACAAAGTGCAAAGACGTTGGCTTAGTGATATCGTTACCCAAGCCTGGTCAAGCCTGTAATATACAGGGACATCGAGTTCGTGCATGACCTCATGAGGCAGATCATCTTAGCAATGCCTAAGTGGATGCGTAAGCGGTTCCTCCACGCTACGCGAACAAATTTATTGCCACTGCTGTTGACGATTCGAGTCGGGGGGCTAATTTTTGCTGGCTTGGCGATGTGGGTCTTCGCGTCTATTGCCGATGACGTTCTGGAGAAAGAAAGCCAAGCCTTTGACACAGGAATTTTACTAGCTCTCAGGTATCTGCATACCCCGCTACTGGATCGGGCAATGATTAGCTTGACATTTTTCGGGGAACCGAGTGTATTACTGCTGTTGAGCCTAAGCTTGGGAATTTGGCTGCTGCTGCGGGGGCGTCAATCAGAAGCAACAACCATCGCGATCGCCGCAGCTGGCGCAGGTAGCTTAAACTATTTGCTCAAAGAACTGTTCCAGCGTAACCGCCCACTGCTTTGGGAACGCATTGTTGATGTTGAACATTACAGCTTTCCCAGCGGTCACGCGATGGTTTCAATGGTAATGTACGGTCTAATTGGCTATCTGCTGGCAACTCACTTCCCCCGCTGGCGGCTATTTATTATTACCTTGACAATAATTTTAATTAGTGGCATAGGCTTAAGTCGGCTTTATCTGGGTGTCCACTGGCCTACTGATGTTATAGCTGGCTACGCAGCTGGATGCGTGTGGCTGATTGCCTGTATCTTTAGCTTGGAAACCTGGGATAGATATCGTTCGGCTCAAAGTTATTCAGAGGACAAGTCTCTGTCGCCGGAATAACAAGCTGGCGAGCAACTATAAGGGAATTGGATTAACTTAAATAAAAGTCCTCACTTGTGGCTATGGTGAAACAACTCAAGCCCCGCTACTCACTTGCCTGGATCGACAAAATCGCTGAAGTGCCCCAGCAAGAGTGGGACGCACTCGCCCAACCACTGAAGACTCCTTTCCTAGAATGGGAATGGCTAAACAATTTAGAGACCTCTGGTAGTGCCACTGCTAAAGCGGGATGGCTACCCAACCATTTAACCGTCTGGCGAGACAGGCAGCTGATTGCCGCTGCGCCACTTTATTTGAAGGGTCATAGTTACGGCGAATTTGTGTTTGACCACCAGTGGGCAGATTTGGCTCATCGGTTGGGAGTACAGTATTACCCAAAGCTGCTGGGGATGACACCAATGACTCCAGCTGAGGGCTATCGGTTCTTAATCGCGCCCGGTGAAGATGAGGAGGAGTTGACAGAGTTAATGGTGGGGGCGATTGACCATTTTTGCGATCGCCATCACATCTCTGGCTGTCATTTCCTGTATGTAGACCCCGAATGGCGACCAATAATACAGCGTCACGGTTTTACCAGTTGGTTGCACCACAGCTACATTTGGCAGAATCAAGGCTATCAAATTTTTGATGACTATTTAGGAGCGTTCAACGCCAATCAACGGCGCAACATCAAACGGGAACGCAAAGCTGTGGAAAAAGCACAGATTAGACTCCAAACCCTAACGGGAGAAGAGATTCCCAAGTCGCTGTTTCCCTTGATGTACAGCTTTTATGCCGATACTTGTGACAAATTTGGCTGGTGGGGAAGCAAATACCTAACTAATCGTTTCTTTGAACAGCTGTATCCCAATTATTCCCATCGGGTGCTGTTTGTCGCCGCATACCACGAGCAGAATGACCAAAAGCCAATGGGGATGTCTTTTTGTATTACTAAAGGCGACCAATTATATGGGCGCTATTGGGGAAGCTTTCAGGAAATTGACTGCCTGCACTTTGATGCTTGTTACTATACGCCAATTGAGTGGGCGATCGCGCAGGGCGTTCAGACTTTCGACCCCGGTGCTGGTGGGCGTCATAAAAAACGTCGCGGCTTCCCAGCGACGCCGAACCACAGTATGCATAGATTTTACAATCGACGTTTGAGCCACATCTTGGGGTCTTATATCCGGGAAGTGAACGAATTAGAGCAGCAGGAAATTGACGCCATTAACCAGGAGATTCCCTTTAGCAAGCGCGAGATTCCCCTCAACGCGGAATTGGGAGATGGATGATTTAGTATGAGACTTAGAGCCTATCTTTCAAAAGAATTTTCCTATATCAAACATCTGCGTTTATCTGCGTCTATCTGCTTTCATCTGCGGTAAAAACATCTTTAATCGACTTTTGGGATAGGTTCTCAGTAGGTAGGCACAGAAAAAATTGCAGCTGAGTAGGAATTTTTACGCGTACCTGAGGAATAGTTCTGCTTTATGCTGACCTATTTGAGGTGCTATCGCCACGATAGTTACCCGATGGCTATCAAAGAGAAATTCCGCATAGTCTATTAATGTATCCAGTCCAACGAGGTTTAGGCAGACTTCACAAGCTAGCCAAACTGTAATTTTTTTCAGGGTCTTTGTCCACGGCGCTTGCATTATCTTAGTCTCCTCGCTTAAACCTCCTTGCTAAAAGTAAATACGATTAACTTCAATTCTTTATGCAGAAACGCTGACGGCAAGGGTGGAGGCTTAGACTGTTAATAGGAAATGTTGATAATTAAACAATTGCATCAATTTTCATGAATCAAACTGCTCAGGAACTGACGGCTATTGATGACAAGCTTTCTCAGCGTCATATTGACCTTGACCCCGGTGGCTATTTCATTATTTACTTAGATCGAGACGCGGGGCTAATTTGTGCTAAGCATTTCACCAATGTTATCGATGAGCGCGGTTTAGCCGTTGACCCAGAAACTGGCAAGGTTATCCCTGCACGAGGTAAGGTGGAACGAACGCACACCACAGTTTTTAGCGGCAGAACTGCTAAGGAACTTTGCGTAAAGATTTTTGAGGAAACTCAGCCCTATCCCGTGACTCTGCTGGATCATGCGGCCTATCTAGGACGGGAACTTGTTCGGGCTGAGATAGCTCTAATCAATGGGCAAGATTACGTTCAAGACTAACCTTGATTTTGATAAAGGAAGTAGGTAGCCATCGGGATAACGGTGGCGGCAATTAATAGCACAACTACAACGATAGTGGCGTTGCCAGTGTCGGTTTCTTCTGCGGTTTTAAAGGTGCTTTCTACCTGAACTTTGTCTTGCACTACAGGTGGGCCGGGATCGGGCTGACCAGATAATACAGCGACTAGGCGATCGCTGGCATCAGCAAACGCTTGATTATACTTGTTGCCCTCCCGGAGTGGCACCGCTACTGTCTCAGAAGCAACGCTATTGGCAATATCATCGGGCATGATGGACTTGACTGCCTCACCTGTGCGAATGCCAGTAGTGTTTGTGAGGCTATCAATTACCAGTAAGGTTTGATGCGCTTGCGCTTCTGGCGTCGGGAACCATTTATCAAATAGCTTATCTGTAAAGCTTTGGGCTGTTTCACCGTAGTCTAGGCGGTGAATCGTGACTATCCGAACTTCATTCCCGGTTTTCTGAGCTAAGTTCTCTAGGGCGCTGTTGATTTTGCCTTCGTTAAGGCGGCTGAGAAGTTCAGCTCGATCGATCAGCCAAGTATCTTTGCCTGTGGTCAGGTTGGGCATTTGATAGACGCCAGTGGCACTTGCAGGCGTCGCTACCAGCTGCGTTACTAAAACTATCAACACCACTGGCAGCACCAGACGCCAGAGGTATTTTCTCCAGATGAAAATTTTGTTTAAGAGTTGTTTCATTTGCTTGCTCTCAAAACTGCCTTTTTCCCAAAAATACTACTTGACACTCCCCGGCGTAAACGCACGGGGATTCTTCTCTCTACGAGCCAACTTGCTCACGGCAGGTTTTCACCAACCAATGTAGGGGTCGATTCTCCAGAAGCGTTGCTCATGTTGACCATGAAAGTTCCGGTATGCCCTACCGTACTCAATCCCCGACTCAGGATGTTTCTCGCTGCGTTGTGATCTCTATCCAGCACACATCCACACTGGCAAGCGTGAGTGCGGGTGGAGAGGGACTTCTTAACCACAGTGCCGCATTGAGAGCATTCCTGACTTGTTCCGGCGGCGGTTACGGCAATGGTAATTTTTCCAAACACCTTGCCGAAGTATTCCAGCCACACTCGGAACTGATACCAAGAAGCATCGTTAATACACTTGGCAAGACAGTGATTCTTCACCATGTTTTTCATCCTCAAGTCTTCGTAGACCACAACATCGTTAGATGTGATTACGCACCTTGCCAACTTCACGGCATGGTCTTTACGCTGTCTACTTATTTTGAGGTGGCGTTTGCCCAGAATCACTCTGGCTTTCATCCTATTGTTAGAATTCTTAACTCGTCTAGATACAAGCCTTTGAGCCTGTCTTAATCGTCTCGCCCCCAAGCGTAGAAACCTAGGGTTATCAACTGTTTGAGCATTGCTATCGGTGTAGAAATCGTTAAGTCCTACATCTAACCCAATCGCATTGCCGGACGGTGCAATTTCAGAAGTACGAGCCACCTGAATACAGAACTGTACATAGTAACCATCTGCTCTCTTCACCAGCCTGACTCGTTTGATTTGATGAGGCTGGTAGAAGTTTAAATCACGGGTTCCTTTGAGCTTGAGTCTGCCAATATTCTTCTTGTCAGTGAACGTGATTGAATGGCGATCGTCTGCCAGCTTCCATCCGCAGGTTTTATACTCGACTGAGCGGTTATCTTTCTGAAATTGTGGATAGCCCTTTAATCCTGGGGTCTGTGATTTACAGTTCTCCAAGAATCTGCTAATAGCTGACCATGCCCGTTCAGCTGCGGCTTGACGGGCCATGCTGTTGAGTTCATTAACAAACGGAAACTCTTTAGCCAATACCGCGCAATACTTGTTGAGATCGCTTTGAGACTTACCCAGTTGATCGAAAAAGAAGCGTAATGCTTTGTTGCGAATAAACTGAACAGTTCTCAACGCCTCATCAATAGCGCTGAATTGGCTGGCTTTTCCGTAGGCTTTGAACTCCAGTACAATCATGTTTTTATATGAGCATACCCAATATAAAATTGTACTTTATGACGGGGTTTTAGACCCAAATTTCTGATAATTTTTTGTAAAACTAACTCCCGGTGGGGCGGACGTGTTACGTTGTAAAAATAAGCTTCTCATCGGTCTGGGTGGTGTCAGCTATGAGTTCACCAGAAATTTATAAAGGTTGGCTCATTGAAGCAAGACCAGTGTTCTGCGTTCAGGTTTGGAGCGCAGGTGGCGAATGCATTATTCCCGTCCACAACGCTAAGACGGAAGAAGAGGCATTGATTATGGCAAGATACTGGATCGATCTGCAAATGTCATCGGAAGCTGGGCTGCCGCAGGATAGTAATGATGACTTGCCCAGCGATTTTGACGACGATGATATTCCATTTTGATGCGGGACTTTAGCTGAGCCATTACCGATATGGGGTGGTTCTGGTAGCCTCTGTGGGGCGGCTATGTCAAACGATTTTAGATTGACCTTGCCCTGCATAGTGGGACGAGGCTTGAACCCAATTATCACGCCGTCAATGGAGACGCTATCCTTCGTAGAAGGCGATCGCACTTTGACCATAAACAAAAAAGGTCTCATACCAAGTTGCAGCCAAAACTGTAATTTTCAGCAGAACGGCAGAATAAAACAAATTTAGGCTTCTAAATACAAATTGGTATCAAGCGCCTGACTTTTAGTCGTGGGGACAATTCCATTATCCTCTCATCCAAAATTAGATGACGCTGGCAAAATCAATTATGTCAGACTCTTGGTAGCTATCAAGTGATTTACGTCTAATTCATTTGCACAGGGTTTTCCCTGTTCTACATCATAAATATTATTAATTGTGGTTTCAGCGATATTTTTGATAGCGTTTTTAGTCAAAAAAGCCTGATGTCCAGTAATAATGACGTTGGGAAATGTCAGCAGGCGTTGAAAAACATCATCTTGAATAACCGAATTAGACAAATCTTCAAAGAACAAATCGGTTTCTTGCTCATAGACATCTAAACCTAGATAGCCGATTTTACCTGACTTGAGTGCCTGAATAACAGCTTTTGTGTCAATAAGCCCTCCCCGGCTAGTATTAATCAGCATGACACCATCTTTCATCTGACTCAGCGCCTGAGCATCTATGATGTGGTAAGTTTCCGGCATCAGTGGAGTATGAAGCGTGATGATATCAGAGGTAGCTAAAAGTTCAGGCAATGCTACATACTTGACACCCAAAGCTTCACATTCTGGGTTAGGAAAGGGGTCATAAGCCAGCAGGTGACACCCGAATCCTTTGAGAATATTGGCTACGATAAAGCCAATTTTGCCAGTACCGATAATCCCCACGGTGCAGCTATGTAAGTCAAATCCTAAAAGTCCTTCTAGGGAAAAATTGCCTTCGCGGATGCGAGCATAAGCACGATGGATTTTGCGGTTGAGTGTCAGAATTAGCGCGATTGTATGTTCAGCAACTGCATAGGGTGAATAAGCTGGAACTCGCACAATTTTCATTCCTAGTTCAGCAGCAGCAGCCAGATCTACATTGTTATATCCAGCACAGCGCAGGGCAATTAAGCGAGTTCCGCCAGATGCCAATGCGCTCAAGGTCTGCTTATCCAGTTGGTCATTTACAAAAACACATACGGCTGGAAATCCTGAAGCTAAAACACTTGTTTTACACGTCAAATGCGGTTCAAAGAAAGCCAACTCATGTTTATTTTCTGCATTAGCGGCTTCGAGAAACTGGCGATCGTAGGATTTGGTACTAAAAACAGCGACTTTCATCGGCTTTTTCCTTTGTTTCAGAGTTATTTAAGAGTATTTCGGTAGGTTTTTATGGCTTGAGTTTAGCTTGGATCTTGGATGATCGCTTTCTTTACTCAGCTGGGGCAGTTGTTGCAGTAGACTCTGCGTTTGCAGATATGCTTGATAATCGGTGTTGTCCGTTGCGTCCATGCCAGCTGACGAATAGAAAAATATATGACCTTGATTTTAACTAACGATGATGGAATCGACGCCCCAGGCATCCGGGCGCTACAAAAGGCTATCAATGGCAAGGGCGTGTTTGTTGCTCCTCAAACAGAATGGTCGGGGTGTGGTCATCGGGTGACGACGACTAAACCGATTCCAGTCCAGTGCCGCTCAGATGTTGAGTATGCCGTTGGTGGCACCCCAGCTGATTGCGTTCGCCTTGCTGTTTCACATATTTGCAAAGATATCAAATACGTGCTTTCTGGCATTAATCCTGGCGGCAACATGGGTGTTGATGTTTATATTTCCGGCACTGTTGCGGCTGTGCGCGAGGCAGCAATGCACGGTATTCCGGGAGTCGCGGTTTCTCACTATCGGAAAGGCAAACTAAATGTTGATTGGGATACTGCGGCACGTTGGACTGCTGGGGTGTTGGATGAGTTACTGGGCCGTCCGCTGGAACCGGGAAGCTTCTGGAATGTGAATCTGCCGCATCTGTTACCGGGAGATCCCGATCCGGAGGTGGTGTTTTGTAAACCATGTACGCAACCGTTGCCAGTCAACTACCGCATCGAAGGGGATGAGTTTTACTACGCGGGGGAATATGCAAAACGCGATCGCACCCCTGGAACCGATGTTGATGTCTGCTTCTCCGGTCATATCGCTGTAACTCAGCTGCGACTGTAAGATAACTAAGGAGATCTCTCTCCTATTTCGCCAAAGTCGTGATGCGAAAATACCAGCTTACAAAGAAGGAGAATGCAGCCAAGTGCGAATCTTAATAATGGGCGGAACCCGTTTCATTGGGGTTTATCTAACTAAAATTTTGGTAGAACAAGGGCATGAAGTTGTACTATTTAATCGCGGTAATAAGCCTGCACCAGTTGAGGGTGTAAAACAAATTCATGGCGATCGCACTGACGCATCCCAACTAAAAGAAAAATTATCCCCAGAACACTTTGACGCCATATTTGACAACAATGGTCGCGAACTAAGTGATACTCAACCATTGGCTGAGATTTTTAAAGACCGAGTGCAGCATTTTGTCTACATGAGTTCTGCTGGGGTTTATCTAAAATCAGACCAACTTCCCCATATAGAAGGCGATGCTGTTGATCCTAAGAGTCGTCACAAGGGTAAACATGAAACTGAAGCTTATCTAGCAGAACAGGGATTACCCTTTACCTCGATTCGCCCTACTTATATATATGGCCCCCAGAACTATAACGATCTGGAAGCTTGGTTTTTTGACCGCATTGTGCGCGATCGCCCCATCCCCATACCCGGCAATGGAATGCACATCACCCAATTTGGTCATGTTAAAGACTTAGCCACTGCTATGGCAAATGTTTTGGGAAACTCCCAAGCAGTAGGGCAGATTTATAATGTGTCAGGCGATCGCTATGTCACCTTTGATGGTTTGGCGCGTGCTTGTGCCGAAGCTGCTGGTAAGCCCGCTGACTCTTTGCAACTTGTGCATTACGACCCGAAAAAGTTTGATTTTGGCAAGCGTAAAGCCTTCCCTTTGCGAGTCCAGCATTTCTTTGCTTCAGTCGATAAAGCTGTAACCCAACTTGATTGGCACCCCCAATACGACTTGTTGGGTGGTCTGAAAGACTCGTTCCAGAATGATTACCTTGCCTCTAATCGTGACAAAGCTGAGGTAGATTTCTCAATGGATGATGAGATTTTGCAAGCAGTCCCAGGTTAATTAATAGCTGCTAAATGCTAAAAAACAGTCAAATCAACACCAGCAATGGGTGGCTTGTTTTAGGTTCAATTTGCAACCAGCTTAAGCATTTTCCCTAGTTGGATATTGAGGCCACAAGTAGATTGCTCCAGAAACCAAGGTGAAGGCGACAGAAATCCAAAAAGCAACGAGAGATAGGATTATCCACGCATCAGGCAGGGGGGCGATCAGAAGTGCGATCGCCGCAATTTGACTTATTGTTTTCAGCTTGCCCCAAAGATTAGCTCCCACAATCACCGTTTGGTTGACACGCCAGCCGGCGATCGCCAATTCTCGCGCCAAAATTAGAAAAACGCCCCAAGCTGGCACTTGACCTAACTCAACCAGCGCCAGTAGGGGGGCCAGCACCAACAACTTATCTACTAACGGGTCAAGAAACTTGCCCAAATCGCTAATCTGGTTGAGTTTGCGAGCCAGATAGCCATCTAACCAATCTGTCGCGGAGGCAACAAAAAAAATCGCCAAACAAACCCAGCGAGAAGCAGGCGTGGGGTTGTTCAAACCGTAAAGCAGTATGGGCAAAGCCAGCAGACGTGATAGGGTGATCCAATTGGGCAGCGTCATTTGATGCAAGGATGCAAGGATTTAGGATTGTCCCCACGGCACCGAAGCCGGGGGCTTGAGACCTATGTGTGTTTTTGGCCCTAGCAATTTATACCAAGTTGCGGTCAAACGCACAAATACAGCTGTTGGCGACTTGATGAAATACACCAGACGGACATCACTTATTGATCTACAATCCTTATCTTTAACAAAGTGCTTAATCACTTTGTGCATCCTTGACGCTAACTTCCTACAGCTGCTTCTAACTTTTGCAAATTGGCAGAGGAGCGAGGCGGTAATAAGCATCCCTCTCGCAATTCCTGTACGCTACCTTTAACAGCCTGAATTATGTAGTCAAGATCTTCATCTGTATGGGCAGTGGATAGGAAACCGCCACCGTTTCGTAGGAGGATTCCCCTGTCAACGAGGTGATAGTATAACAAGTCCATCCCCGCTGAGCCTTCATTTTCCGAAGAGGCAGAATTTTCAGAAGCAGCAGGGCCAAAAAGTGAACCAAAATTCACCATGCGGATAGGCACTTCGTCTTCTTGAAAGTAAGTATTCAGTGTTTCAATAAACTGCGATGTGCGTTGATTCAACTGCTGTTGAAGAGCAGAACCCTGAGTTTTTAGATGCTTCAGTACAGCCCGTGCAGCAGCCATTGCTAGCGGATGCTTGCAAAAGGTGCCTGCAAAAAAGGTTGTTTTTACCTGAGGATAGGATGCATCTCCATAGTTCCACATCCCGCCGTCGATTCTATCCATATAACTAGCTTTGCCAGCAACGATTCCAATCGGCATACCACCGCCAACAATTTTTCCGTATGTTGCTATGTCTGCTTCAATGCCAAACCATGCCTGCGCTCCTCCCGGATGAATGCGGAATCCGCTAACCATTTCATCGAAGATTAATGCTATCCCTGATTCTTTTGTTAATTGCCTTAGTTGCTGGAGAAAAGCTTTGGGCTGGAAGTCTATTCTGCTGCTCTGCACGGGTTCAACTAAAACAGCTGCTAATTCATGTTCATGCGCTTTTATCGCCTCCAAGGACTGAGGATTGCCATAATCTAAAACCAAAATATCTGCAACAAGATTTGACGTTATGCCTGGGGCAAGTGGTACTGGATTTGGATAGTCGTCTACAGCCTTTGCTTTAACTAAAGTTCCATCAAAATGCCCATGATAAGAACCTGAAAATAGGGCAATTTTATTACGACCTGTTGCTGCTCGTGCCAGTCGTAACGCCGTCATCACGGCTTCTGTGCCTGTATTACTAAAGGCTACTCGCTCCATCCCCGTTAGTTCAGAAATCAACTGGGCAACCTCACCAGCTAATTCAGCTTGTGGGCCAATTTGTATACCTAGATCGAGTTGCTCTTCTAGGGCTTCTTTGATAAAAGATGGATTGTGACCAAAGAGATTTACGCCATAACCCATTGTGACATCGATATATTCATTACCATCGACATCCCATATTTTGGAGCCGAGCGATCGCTTGGCCACAATTGGGTAGAACATTTCCTTGAGATGAAAATTGAAACCTACAAAGGTCTTGTTGTCAGCTATAACTGGGCGATAGGTTTGTGCAAGTTGCTTTGATGTTTTTGTGCGCTTGGTATAGCGTTCGGTTAATCTCTGCAAATGCTGCTGCTGACGAATATTTATGCTACTTGTGGTTTCAGGCTGGGAAGGCATTTTTTTTGTACTCATGATGCTTTTTAGTGAAATGTTTGTTTTGAGGAAACGGCAAATGTAGCACTACTATTTGAGTTGTGAAAATTATTTGCTTGATTGAACCGCACTAGACGCAAAGGACGCTAACGGTACTTAGACAAAAACTAAGGTAAAAATGGCTTCAAACATATATCGAGAAAGACTTTTAGCTCGAATTGGCATGAATCTAGTATTTACAAGGGTTTCAGACATTTTTTTGTAATCCACCTCTTTCCCTTGCTCAGAGAGAGTTTCAGCCCCTTTAGGGGCTAGAAAATGCCTAAGTCCCGCTAAGAAAGAAAGAGACAATTTCTACGAGGGGTATTTAAGTTCAATTTCCGATGTTGGGGTATGTAGGAAAGAGTTATCAATTAGGTATGAGAAGTAGGTACGAAGCAACTCAACATTTACTGGCGGACAGACTATAGAAGTACCTGCAAGTCCATTGAGTGTATTTTGGCAATCGAACTTTAGCTCTGCTGAGTTAGACGTTGGCTCTTCGGATACCTTTTGAGAAACAACAGGCAAAAGGGGATACAATGCGTTTGAGGGCGATCGCTCTGCGACTTTGAGCAGCTCTGTTTGCCACTCGTTCTCTGAAATTTGCTGAAGTGGGTAGCCAAAAGTACAAATCCAACTAACAAACTCGTTCCACTGGGCGGGGTTAGGATTAACTAAGTGAAATGTTTTCCCCAGGGATTCTTGCTGCTTGGATAAATGAACAATTGCTTGGCTGACATAATCTACAGGCATTATGTTCACCATCGCGTTACGCTTTGGGGCGCTTCCAAGTTGGATACAGCCTTTGATTGTTCTGAATGTATGATCATCTGGATTACAGGCACCAGTTTTGCTGTGTCCTGCTACACGTCCTGGCCTGTAAATAGATACAGGAAGTCCGCGATCGCCGGCAATATTTACTAACTTTTCCGCAACCCATTTACTCTGAATGTAGCCACCCTCAAGCACTTCATGAGCATCAGCACAATACTGTTCTCGTATTAGCGTAATGTCATTATTGCCTGCTGGGACGGCAACGCTGGTGCTAGAAATGAAATGCACAGGCTTGATTTTGAGTTGGCTTGCCAATCTTAAAATTTCCTGCGTTCCTAGCACGTTGGCAGCCTTTAGAACAGAATAGGGAAAAGTAAAATTAACAAACGCACCATTGTGATAAATGGCATCAATTATACTAGCCATCTCCCTAAACTGCTGCTCTGAAAGCCCCAACAGTGGCTTAGACAGTTCCCCGATCACAGGGATAATTCGAGATTGAAAAGATTCATTCCAGATAGAATAAAGTTCTAAGCTGCTTTGAATCTTTTGTTTGCCTAACTCAGCATTTGAGGCGCGTACTAGGCAATAGATATCTGCCTGACTTTGCTGGAGAAGTTCATAAAGTAAAAAAGATCCTAGAAAGCCTGTTGCTCCTGTCAATAAGATAGCCGTTGGTTCTGTGGTATGCCTATAAAATAGGGATTTAGGACAAATTGTGGGATCTAAGACAGCTTCGGCGTTTAAATCGACAGCAGTATCTGAAGCAATCTTCTCAGAAGATTTTGTCTGATGAGCATTCTCAATACTTTCTGCCAAGGCAGCTATAGTAGGTGCTTCAAACAAACTGCGTAAAGGCAATTCTACTTGGAAAGCTTCACGCACTTTGGCAAGCAGCTGAGTCACTAACAGCGAGTGTCCCCCCAGATCGAAGAAGTTGTCGTGAATTCCTATCTTTTCAAGACCAAGAACTTTCATCCAGATTTCTGTTAGTGCTTCTTCAACTGGGGTGCGAGGCGCTACAAAAGTTTCCGCTAACTCAGGGCGCGTGTGGTCTGGTGTTGGCAGCGCTTGACGGTCTACTTTCCCGTTTGGCGTCAAAGGTAAGGTTTTCAAGACTATGAAAGCCGATGGCATCATGTACTCAGGCAACTTTTCCTTGAGGAAGTTCCTGATTTCATTGATGTTGGGTGTTTGACGAGGAACTATATAAGCTACCAAACGAGCATTTCCTGGTTCGTCCTCTCGAACTACAACGACAGCTTCCCGTATTAATTGATGTTGGCTAAGTAAGGCTTCAATTTCTCCTAATTCAATACGGTAGCCTCGAATTTTTACCTGATGGTCAATCCGTCCGATAAACTCGATGTTTCCATCGGGGAGGTAACGCGCCGTATCACCTGTTTTGTAAAGACGCGATCGCGGTTGGTCACAGAAAGGGTTGGGAATAAATTTTTCTTGAGTCAGTTCAGGACGATTCAAATAGCCCCGTGCTAAAGATGCGCCGCCGATATATAGTTCCCCTGGAACCCCGATAGGAACAGGTTGTAGATGTTTATCTAGTAAATAAATCTGTGTATTGGGAATTGGGCGACCTAATGGAACTGTCTCACCTACTCGATTTTGGACTTGATAGGTCAGAACACCAACAGTTGCTTCTGTAGGGCCATAGTGGTTAAAAATGAGGCACTGCGGCGAGTGTTTCTGGATTTGCTCGATTAAATCCCAACTAGCCGTTTCGCCACCAAGGATTAATCGTTGCTGAGGTAAGATGTCGCTGGCGTAGGAGGATGCTAATAAAGCTTTCAGGTGAGAAGGAACAATTTTTAGGCAATCAATGGGATGGCGACGACAGTAATCTGCTAGTGCTTCAGGATCGGCAGCACGTTCTGAGGAGACTATATGAAGGCATCCACCTGTAGATAAGGAAGAAAAGATCGCTGTATTGCCTAAATCAGCAGCAAAGGTGGAGACTATCGCAAAGCTTGCACCAAGGGGCAGGTCTAATCTTTCAAGGATACCGTCAAGGTAATTGAGAAGCTGTTGATGTTCAACGGCGACTCCTTTAGGTTTGCCTGTTGAGCCAGAAGTGTAGATTGTATAGGCTAAGTTTTTGGGTATTACGTTGCTAGATGGATTCTCGGTGTTTTGTTGAGCAATAACATCCCAATCTGTATCTAGATAAACTATCTGCGTTGCCTGTTCGGGAAGTTCCTTGACTAGCTGGTTGTGGGTTAACAAAATTGGGGCTTGGGCATCTTGTAACCGAAAAGCTATACTTTGTGCTGGTAAGGCGGGGTCTATTGGTAGGTAAGCGCCACCTGCTTTGAGGATGCCGAGAATGCCAACGAGTATATCAAGAGATCGCTCTAGGCAAATTCCCACCAGCACCTCTGGTTTTACTCCCAGTTTTTGCAAGTGATGGGCAAGTTGATTGGCACGTGCATTTAGTTCCGCATAGGTGAGTTGCCGATCTTCAAAGACAACGGCGATGTTATTGGGTGTGCGTTTTGCTTGCTCCTCGAATAGCTGATGGATACACTGGGTGGTGGGATAATCAGCCTGGGTGTTGTTGAATTCGGTGAGGATCTGGTGGCGATCGCGATCGCTTAATATCTCTAATTGACTAATGCCAGCTTCAGGATGGGCGATCGCACTGTTTACCAACGTCTGCAAATGCCCTGCTAAACGCTGAATATCCTCTGCACTGAATAAATTAGCGTCATAATGAAACGCGGCAATTAAAGAATCTTCCTGGCGAGTGCAGGAAAGTTTAACTTTGAATTTGTCAATACAGGCATACTGCTTGTAAATTGAAAATGATACTTCAGCAGCCGCATACTTTTCAGGTTGTTCAACAAAATCAAAACTAAATGGAAAACTAGATAATTCCTCAATTTGTTCCCAACTAAAATACTCCTCCCATTGGGAGATGTCTTTTACCGTTTCATCAACCTGCGTCAATAGTTCGTTGAATTGGCTATCTGCTTGCAGATTACAAGTCAGCGGTAAATATTTAGAAAATAGTCCTATTGCTGCCTCTAGTTCCTCATATTTTCGACCATGAGAAGCTGTGGCAATAACAATATCTGCCTGTCCAATAAATTTCCAAAGTAGAATTTGCCAACAGGTTAGCAAGAATACAGACGTATCTATATCATACTGCTGCGCTAAGGTTTCTATTTTAGCAACCGTATTCGGATCAATCTTCCATTCAAAAGATTTAACCTCCAAGAAACGGTTGGGTGTTACAGCTTTAGCTTCAAAAGGTAGTTTTAAACTTATCAAATCTGACCGATATACTTGATTCCAGTAGTATTTGCCGACTTCTGCATCTTCATCCTCAAGTAATTGATTTTGCCACTCGGAAAATTGCACATATTGCACAACTTCCTCACTTATTTCTTCACCTTTAAGGCAAGCATCATAAGACTGACCTATTTCCTGAACCAAATTATTGAGTGTCCAATTATCCGCGCAAAGTGCCGACAGAGTTACGAGCAAAATATGCTTTTCGGCTGATAGCTTAAATAGGCATAAACGCAACAGCGATGTTTGCTCTAATTCCCCATTTAAGCTTTTTTCTTTTTCAAGGAAAGACTCGAATTGAGTTAATTGCTGTTCAGGCCTAAAAGTACTTAGATTAATTTCACGCCACAATAGTAGGCTGCTATCTGCTATCACCTGAACAGGAGTTTTTACCCCCAGCGGGCGGCGAAAGTTTGTGCGGAGAATCTCATGGCGATCGCTAACTTGCTGTAAAGCAACTTTGAGAACCTCTTTTTTGATATTTCCTTCGATGAGAATAGCGCCTTGAACCTGGTAGGGGCATGGCGCTGCCGCGCCCCTACTTTCTTGGTGTAATAGCCAAAGACGTTTTTGTTGAGGAGAAAGGCGAAATCCCTGAATCACTTTATCTTGTAATTGCATTGTTTGCCTCCAGAGATTTATGTTTAATGTCTTCGTTACTGATTATTTCTCCCATTGCCACCACAATTTTGCGAGGGCCTACATAGGGATTGCGTCCGTGTGCAGTTAGCATATTGTCCAGCATGAGAATGTCCCCTTTCTGCCAAGGGAAACTAATTGTCGCCTCTCGATAAACAGCAGATATTTCCTCTACTATCGAGTCTTCAATGGGCGTGCCATCGCCGTAATAAACATGGCGTGGTAAATTTTCTTCCCCAAATAATGACAACAATGATTCGCGCACATCTGAATCTAAACAGGATATATGATGTAACTGAATTTGATTGAAAAACACCATTTCGCCTGTTTGAGGATGTTTAGTCACTGCTGGACGAATCTCGCGGGTTCTTAAACTGTTGTTATCTTTCCACTCAAAAGCAATTGAATTCTGGCGACAGTAATCTTCTACAACTGTTTTGTCGCTTGTATGAAAGAATTCTGTCCAGTTAACATCTAGCCCTTCTGTGTAGTTCCGCACATACATTAATTGCTTTTGTGCGAATCTTTCTCTCAGCTTGGGGTCAAGCAGTTGATAAACTTTCCGACAGTCAACAATGGGAGTTTCTCCTCTTTGTTGTGCTGGTTGCACGCAGAAAAACCAAATTTTCATTGGCCATCGGTGCATATGCGAGCTTTCATTGTGAAATAATATGGCTTTGTCGGGTGGATAAGGGGTAGAACCGTAGACTTTACCACCAACTCCTTCGCGAGGTAAGTCACCATATTCACCAAATAGTTCTGGACAGATAGCTTGGGCAAAATTCTCAAACTCAGACACGGAATTTGTATTAAAGCCCCGGAATAGGATTGCACCGTGCTTTAACAACTGTGTTTCTACAAATTCCCGATTATTCTTTGCCCAGTCTGCTATATCAATATCCTCTATAGCAGGCTCGACAACCAAAGGTAGTGTTTGTCCTGGCTCTAAATAGTCTGTTTTGATTAATTTCTTTTCTGGCAAGCTTACAGCTTTGGGCTTGACCATTTTGAACTTACTGAAGTTAACCTCTTTGCGTTTTTTCTGTTCTAGGAATTGTTTCTGCTTTTCAGCTGCGGTAAGCATTTCCAGAGCGTTTAGGCGTGAGTCAGGCTGTTTCACAATGCTACTTAGTAGTGTTTCAAAATTGTTGGACATTCGCGCGATCGCACTTTCACTAAATAAATCGGTGCTGTATTTCCAGTTGACAATTATTCCCTGTTCTGTTTCCGTCACGAAGAGAGCCAAATCAAACTTGGACATTTCATCTTTGACTTCTAAGGGGTGCAAAGTGAGATGGGAAAGTTTGATAGATACTGAGGGAGTATTTTGAAAAACGAACAATACCTGAAATAGCGGCGTGTGATTTAAATTCCGTTCTGGTCGCAGTTCCTCTACCAGCTTTTCAAAAGGCAAGTCTTGGTGAGTATAAGCTTTTAAGGTGAGTTCTCGGACTCGCTGTAGCAACTCCCGAAAACTGGGATTCCCACGCATATCTGTGCGTAAGACGAGGAGGTTCACAAAGAAACCAATTAAAGCCTCTGTTTCGCTGCGAGTACGGTTAGCAATATCCGTGCCAACAACGATGTCATCCTGATTTGTATAGCGGTGTAGCAGCGTTTGAAATGCTGCCAGCAGGGTCATATATAAGGTGACATTTTCCTGGTTGCTGAGTTCTTGGAGTCGCTTTGATAAGTTTAAAGACAGTTCGCAGGTTTGGCTAGCACCTTGGAAGGTTTGGATATGCGATCGCGGTTTATCGGTGGGTAACTCCAGGGCCGGGGGATTTCCTCCCAGTAGTTGTTTCCAGTAGGTTAGTTTGGCTTCTAGCACTTCTCCCTGTAACCATTGGCGTTGCCAAACTGCAAAGTCTGCGTACTGGATAGAGAGTTCTGGGAGTGGAGAAGGTTTCCCGGCAGATAAGGCTTCGTACAATGTTGCTAATTCCTGAATCAGCACTCCCATAGACCAGCCATCAGAAACGATGTGGTGCATTGTTAAAAGCAGTACATGATCGGTTGAATTTAGCCGTAATAAAGTTACCCGTAATAATGGGGGGTAAGCTAAATCAAAAGGTTTTAAAGCTTCTGCTTTTGCTAACCGTTGCACCTCTGTTTCTTGTTCAGAATCAAGTTCTATAACTGGTAATTGGAGATTACAGGTTGGGGAAATAACTTGAATGGGTCGTCCTTCAACTGTGGCAAAGCTAGTCCGTAAGATTTCGTGACGGCGCACAACTTCATTGAAGCTTTGTTCTAAGGCGGCGACGTTGAGGGAACCTGTAAGGCGAACGGCAGCGGGAACGTTGTAGAGGGGGCTTTCTGGTGCTAGCTGGCTGAGAAACCACAGGCGCTGTTGGGCAAAGGAAAGGGGTAATTCTTGATTCCGGGAAACACGCTGGATGGGCGGTGCTTCTGTAAATCCCCCCTTAAAAAGGGGGGTAGGAGAGGCGATGGTGCTTCGCACCGTCCTTCGGACGAACGCACTTTTAACACTTTCAGCTAGTCCGCCTACAGTCGGCGACTCAAACAGACAGCGCAGCGGTAGTTCAATATCAAAGGTGTCCCGCACTCGCGACATTACCTGAGTTGCTATTAGAGAATGTCCCCCTACATCAAAAAAGTTATCGTTGACACCGACTTGTTCAATACCCAGAACTTCAGAAAAAATGCTAGCTAGTTGTTCCTCAATTAAATTGCGTGCTGCTAGATAGTTGTCTTCTAGATCGAGTCGAACTAAATCAGGAGAAGGAAGTGCTTTTCGATCTACCTTGCCGTTAGGTGTCAGGGGTAGGGCATCCAAGACCACAAAGGCTGATGGCACCATATAATCTGGCAGCTTTTCTTGCAGGTAGTCGCGTAGCTGGGGGGCTAAATCGCGGGCAACTTTCCCCTGCAAGGGATTATTGGCATAAGCATTCCAGGGTTTGATAACGTTTCTTGACGGGAAGATAGGAGATCCCCCCAACCGCCCTTGAAAAGGGGGGCTAAGAGTTGTGCGCCGTCGAAATACTACGTCATAAATACCATCTGCGCTGGAGCCTAACCAACTGATATCGATGGAATAGGGGAATTTGTCGCCTAATGCCCAGAAGTCTTCTGGCTCGATTCCAGCTTCTTGAGTGATTTCTGCTAGGGTTGAGCGTAGTTCGCCTACTGTTTCTGGTGCTTCATCATTGGCAAGTAGTTCTAATGCCTTGACTTCTGTTGCTAAACGTGGATTAGGGATATGTCGTAGTCCGAGGATTTCTGGCTGGGTTGATTCTAGTAATTCGCTTACAGAGGCGAGTGTTAATTTCTGCTGCTGCCAGTCCAACAAGTTGAGATCCCCCCAACCCCCCTTAAAAAGGGGGGCTATGCGTGAGTCTTGATTTGATGTTTCTACTTCTGTTCCTACATGGAGGATTGCATCGTAGCGGAACTTGCTGAGTTCATTGTTGTAGTGTCCCCGCTTAGGCTGAATCTGGACGTGAGTAATCTGCGGTAAGTGTTGCTGAAGGGCAGTGAAGAAAGCGGGGTCGATTACCAGTTCCTCTTCTTGGGCGATGCGTTTTTGTATGCGCTGTCGCAGTTCGGTTGTGGGTAGAGTGTCGGGGGCTTGATACAACTGCACTGATGTATGGAAGGCTTCTAGTAGGGGGAGGCTACGCACATCTCCCAGGAAGATAAACCCTCCAGGTGCTACGGCACAGGCAGCACCTTCTAAGACGCGCAACAGATAGTCGATGTTAGGAAAATATTGAACAACGGAGTTGATAATTACTGCATCGAAGGCTGCTGTCTCGACTCCCTCAAAGTTGTCTGCCATTCTGTGAAACAGGCTAACTTGGGGCAAAGCCCGTTCTGGCATTTTTAACTGCTGTTGAATGTAGTTTAAAGCTGGTTGTGAGAAGTCACAGCCAACATATTGGGTGCAGTGGGGAGCAATTCTAAACAGCAGCAAACCACTACCACAACCAATTTCTAAGACACGTTTTGGTTTTAAGGACAAAACTCGCTCAACGGTAGATTCTACCCACTGGCGCATCTCTTCTGCTGGAAGGGGCTGGTCTGTATAGCTGCTATTCCAGCCAGTGATATTCAGTGTTGGGTCTTGAGTTGGAGTAGTTTGGCTGTAGGTTTCATCATAGAGCGATCGCCACTGGGATATTTGCTCTGCTGGCAACTCTTTCTGGTTCTCCTCCAAGTCGTTAGATGAGGAGTTGGCAACGATGTAAGCGATTAGTCGTTTATCTCCAGGTGTATCTTCTCTAACTAAAGCGATCGCATCTTGCAAAGCCGAATGTTGTTTTAGGGTGGCTTCAATTTCTTCTAACTCAATGCGGAAGCCGCGCAGTTTTACCTGTTGGTCGATGCGTCCCAGAAACTCAATGTTGCCATCTGGTAAGTAACGAGCTAAGTCACCTGTTTTATACAGGCGCGATTTTGTTTCTTGGCTAAATGGATTGGTAATAAATCGATCGGCGGTAAGATCGGGACGGTTAAGGTATCCCCTCGCCAAACTGATACCCCCGATGTACATTTCCCCAGGAACACCGATGGGAACTGGCTGCAACTGGGTATCCAGAATATAAATTTGTGTATTAGCGATTGGACGTCCAATGGGCAGTTTGCGATCGCCCTCAGTACATTCAGCGACAGTGGCACAAACGGTTGTTTCTGTGGGGCCATAAGCGTTGAAGAACCGCCGTCCAGGTGCCCATTGTGCTACAAGGTCAGGAGAACAAGCTTCTCCGGCGACAATAATTGTCCGCAATGCAGGCAGATCCTCAGAAGGCAGAACCGCCAGCACTGAGGGCGGCAGGGTAACAATCGTAATCGCTTCCTCGCGCAATAGCTGCATTAAAGCCGAACTATCCAGTAAGGTGTCTCTGCTTGCCAGTACGAGGGTTGCCCCCAATCCTAGAGCCATGACAACTTCCCAAACAGAGGCATCGAAGTTTAATGAAGCAAACTGGAGAATGCGGCTATCTGGCTGCACGTCGAAGAGTTGCTGCTGCGCTTGGCTTAGGTTGTATAAGCCTCGGTGCGCCACTAATACACCTTTAGGTCTGCCTGTAGATCCTGATGTATAGATAACGTATGCCAGGTTAGAAGAGTTTTGAGTTTTGAGTTTTGAGTTTTGAGTTTTGAGTTTTAAGGTTTGTATAACTTTCCAATCGGTATCTAGACATACAACTTTGGCGTTGTGTGAGGGAAGTGTATTTAAAAATTGTTGCTGGGTTAGCAATACCTGCACTTGAGCGTCTTCTAGCATGAAAGCTAGGCGCTTCTTTGGATATGCAGGGTCTAAGGGGACGTAAGCACCACCTGCTTTGAGAACGCCAAGTAGGGCTACTACCATGTCTAGCGATCGCTCAAGGCAAATACCGACCAGTACCTCTGGTTTTACGCCTAGCTTTTGCAGGTAATGCGCTAGTTGATTGGCTCGTTGATTGAGTTCTCGGTAAGTTAACTGCTGGTTTTGAAAGACGAGTGCAACAGCATCCGGTGTCTGTTCTGCCTGGGCTTCAAACAGTTGATGAAAACAAACATCCTTGAATAATTCTGCCTGCTGAGTATTATTCCACTCCAACAGTAGCTGATGCTGTTCAGGCTGAGTCAGCAATGGCAAATCTAAGAGGCTGCGATCGGGATTGGCAACAATACCTTCCAGCAAGTTCTGAAAATGACTTAACATCCGCGCGATCGTTGCCGCGTCAAACAAGTCTGTGCTGTACTCAAAAGCGCCACTGAGTCCCTCGTTTGTTTCCCCCAAGGACAGGTGTAAATCAACCTTTGCCGTGTGATTATGGATATCCAAAACACTCAAGCTGAGATCTGGTAGTTCTAAAGCTGGCATGGGAGCATTCTGGAGTTGAAACACTACCTGAAACAGAGGGTTATAGCTGAGATTGCGATCTGGCTGGAGTTCCTCTACCAACTTCTCAAAAGGCAAATCTTGATGAGCATACGCACCTAGCGTTACTTCCCGGACTCTACCGAGCAGTTCTCTAAAACTGGGGTTGTCTGATAAATCGGTACGCAACACCAAAGTATTAACAAAGAACCCAATTAGCCCCTCAATTTCTTCTCGGTTGCGGTTGGCTATCGGTGAGCCTACAGGGATGTCATCTTGACCTGTGTAGCGGTGCAACAATACCTTAAACGCCGCTAGCAAAGTCATGAATAAGGTTACGCCTTCCCGCTGACTTAGTGCCTTAAGTGCTTCAGTTAAAGCCTTAGATAGCACAAATGATTGCTGTGCGCCTTGGAAAGTGGCAACGGCTGGTCGCGGTCGGTCGGTAGGCAGTTGCAGCATGGGAAGGCGATTGAGGTGCTGCTTCCAGTAGTTAAGTTGAGTTTCCAGTACTTCCCCAGAAAGCCACTGTTGTTGCCAAACGGCAAAGTCGGCATATTGGATCGGGAGTTGAGGAAGAGATGAAGGCGATCCTGCACAAAAGCCAGAGTACAGCGTTGCTACTTCCCGAATAAGTACACCTGTTGACCAAATATCAGAGACGATATGGTGCGTCGTGAATAGCATCACATATTCGGCATGGCTCAGTTGTAGTAAGCGAACCCGCAGCAATGGCCCTTGCATGAGGTTGAAAGGAATTTGAGCCTCTTGAGTCACTAATAGCTGAACTTTTTGCTCTTGCTGAGTTTGGGGCAAGTCGCGCAGATCAACTACTGGCAGCGTCAAACTCAAGGAAGGTGCGATCGCTTGAACGGGTTTTCCCTCCACCGTAGTAAAGGTAGTCCGCAACCCTTCGTGACGCTTAATAATTTCGTTAAAACTTTGCTCTAGTGCTACTACATTGAGCCTACCTTTAAGACGCACAGCCGTAGGAATGTTATAGAAAGGATTACCTGGTTCCATCTGATCCAGGAACCATAGCCGCTGCTGGGCAAAAGATAAAGGAAAAGTGTTAGATGCTCGGCTTTGAGGTTTTATTTGCGTTTCTGAGAGGTTCTCTGTTTTCTTAAGACGTTGCAGAAGTAGCTCACGTTTTTCTGGAGAAAGTGCTGAAATCCGGTTTATAAGGTCAGTCATGTCAATTTTGGATTTTAGATTTTGGATTAGCTGGTTAAACGGTAGACCTTCTGCATGAATAGTAATTTTTATTTTTTTACCGCAGATGAATGCAGATGGACGCAGATTAACGCAGATAATTGGGGAAGCTTAGGATTAAGGCGAGGATAATTTTTTTCATTCATGCAGGAGGTCTAGTATAGAGGCGACATATTGGTTTTTCCGATTTATTGCTTTTCGGTGGTGAGGACTGCTTGAACTTCGTCCTCTGATAGTTCCTCTAGTTCTGCCAACATCTGAGCCAGCATTTCGCTATCTGTTTGCTCCACCATTTTTTCAGCAACTATCGCCGCCAATTCAGCTATAGTAGGAGTCTCAAATATTTGGCGCAAAGATACTTCTACTTGAAAAGCTTTCTGTAGTCTGGAAGTGACTTGAGTTAACAGCAGAGAATGCCCCCCCAATTCAAAAAAGTTGTCGTGGATGCCGACTTGTTCTAGTTTTAATACCTCAACCCAAATTTGCGCGATCGCCTCTTCAGTCTGATTGCGCGGTGCCACAAATGTTGCTGCTAAATCTGGTCGTACCTGCTCAGGTGTAGGTAAAGCCTTTCGGTCAACTTTACCATTAGATGTTAAAGGCAACTCTTTTAATAGCACAAAAGCAGAAGGCACCATAAACTCAGGCAACCTCTCTTTTAAAAAGCTCTGCAATTCACTAATACTTGTTGTCTGCTCTAAATTAGGGATTACATAAGCGACAAGGCGCTTATTACTAAGTTCATCCTCTTGAGCCACCACCACCGTTTTTTGTACGGTTGGGTGTTGACTCAGCACCTCCTCAATCTCTCCTAGTTCAATTCGGAAACCCCTAATTTTTACTTGATTATCAATTCTTCCTAAATACTCCATGTCGCCCGTCGGCAGATAGCGTGCTAAATCTCCTGTTTTATACAGCCTTGCTCCTGGAAAGTTGCTAAAAGGATTGAAAATGAATTTTTCTGCTGTTAGTTCAGGACGATTTAAATAACCTCTCGCTACCCCAGCGCCCCCAATATATAACTCACCTGACACACCAATGGGAACAGGTTGCAAGTCTCGATCGAGTATATAAAGCTGAGTGTTAGCAATAGGACGACCAATAGGAATTGAGCCTGACTGATGCTGACCATTGGGTACTTGGTAGATACAGCACCCTACTACCGTTTCCGTCGGGCCATATTCATTAACTAGGAGCGTTTCTGGAGTATATTTATCCCAGAAAGCGATAGTTTCAGCTACCAGATTTTCACCCCCAATTATAAAGGCTTTAGTGCGCCCAGAAGCTTTCTCAGGCGGTAGCTGCTGGCTGAGTAATTCTAGGTGAGCAGGTGTGATTTTAACTAGGCTGTAGTTAGAACTGTTTTGTAGAGCACTACTCAACGCCTCCATACCTAATTTTTCAGATAAAAGTTGCACTTTACGACCTACTAACAAAGGTGCAAACAAACCTGTGATTGTGGCATCGAAAGCAATAGAAGAGTGAACAATAGCTCCCTCACCTTGCTCAACTGCATAAGCTTTAGTACACCAAGACAAGTAATTTACTAACCCCTGATGGGTAATCAATGTTCCTTTAGGTTTTCCTGTTGAGCCAGAAGTATATATAACATAGGCCAGGTTAGAAGAGTTTTGAGTTGTAGGGGCGGGTTTTGCTAAGGTTTGTATAAATTCCCAATCTGTGTCTAGGCAGACAACTTTTGCATTATGTTGGGGAAGGGTTTCTAAAAGCCGTTGCTGCGTTAATAATACAGGCGCTTGGGCATCTTCTAGCATGAATGCCAATCGTTCTTGTGGATAGGTTGGGTCTAATGGTACATAGGCACCACCAGCTTTGAGGATGCCGAGAATTCCTACCAACATTTCCAGCGATCGCTCTACACAAATTCCCACCAGCACTTCAGTACCAATGCCCCTATTTTGCAGATATTGTGCTAGTTGATTGGCACGTTCATTTAGTTGTGTATAAGTTAGTTGCTGGTTTTCAAACGCAACTGCAATATTGTCCGGCGTGCGTGCTACTTGTTCTTCAAATAGTTGGTGAAAGCACTTATCTTGGGGATAATCAGCTTGTGTATTATTGAACTCGACTAGCAGTTGATGTCGTTCGCGATCGCTCAATATTTCTAACTTACTAATCGCCGCTTGCGGATTCTTGACAACACTTTCTAATAACTTCTCAAATTGTTCCGCTAACCGTTGGATATCTTCTGCTTTAAACAAGTTGGAATCATAGTAAAATTCTGCTTTTAGATGATTATCTTGCTGTAACGCAGACAGTTTTATTTTAAATTGCTCTATGCAAGCGTAATGTTTGATAACGGCAAATGAGACATCATTGGCAAAATACTTAACTTTTTGCTGTTCAAACTCAAAAGCAAAGGGAAAACTTAATAACTCTATCTCTTTGTTATCTGCTACCAGGTTTTGTTCTCCAGTAAAATACTCCTGCCATTGATAAGCATCAGTTATAGTGTTAGAAACCTGCTGCAATACCTCTACAAACTGTAGATTATGTTTTAAATAACTATGAATTGGTAAATATTTAGCCAATAACCCGATAACTGGCTCTAATTCTTCATACTTCCGCCCCTCAAAAGCTGTGCCGACAATAATATCTGGTTGTTGGATTAGTCGCCAAAGTAGGGTTTGCCAGCAAGCGAGTAAGAATGTAGAAGTTGAAGTTTCATGCTTTTCTAATAAAGTTGCGATCGCTTCTACTAAATTAGGCTTAATTGTCAAATTGATAACTTGAGGCTGAAAATCTTTTTTCTTAGCAAGCTGTTTTTCCCAAGGAAGCTTTCCCGTTAATAAACCAGAAAAATCTTGCTGACGCCAATAATCTCTTCCTGTTTCTCCATCCTCTGCTTCCAGTAATTCATTTTGCCATTCTGCTATATCTGCATATTGCAACGGTTCATCTAATAATTCCTCGCCTTGTAAGCAAGCTGCATAAGAACGGCTGATTTCACCCACCAAATTATTAATCCCTACTGTATCAGCGCAAAGCGCAGGTAAGGCAATTATTAATATGTGCTTTTGTGGTGACAGAGTTATTAAGGATGAATGCAACGGAGAATTTTGCTCAAAATCAAAATGTAGTTGACAGAACCCATTCCAAATACTTTCAATCTCGGTTTCTTGTTCCTGGAAATTATAATTACTGATATCGTGTTCTACAAGACGGAATAAGTTTTTTTCTTCTATTACCTGAAAAGGGATTGTTACTCCAGGCAATGTTTTAAAATTGGTGCGAAGTATTTCATGCTGATTGATAACTTTATCTACAGCGTTTTTGAAAACGTCAATATTGAGATTGCCTTCTATGAGAATAGCAGACTGGACGCGATAAGGTAGGCTATTATCAATTTTCTGCAATAACCATAAATGTTTTTGCTGTGGGGAGAGTCGATATCCCTCAATGATTTCTGATTGCATTTCTAGAGTGGGATTTTGCATTTTTTTAACGCAGAGTACGCAGAGGGTAATTTAGGTACTAACTGTATTCAAGTTTTATTGTTTATAGCTAAATGGTTCAGCCATGCCAACTACAACTTTACGTGAACCAAGGAAAGGCTTACGTCCGTGAGCAACTAACATATTGTCTAGAAGTAAAATATCTCCTGCTTGCCAAGGGAAAGTTACTGTTTCCTGGTGGTAGGCATGGCGAATTTCGTCTAAGACTGAAGATTCAATGGGGGAACCATCGCCGTAATAAGTGTTATGTGGCAAATCTTCTTCTTTGAATTCTGCCAACAATGCCTTACTGATTATCGGGGCTAAGGTTGATATGTGAAAGAAAGCAGCGTGATTGAACCAAACAGTTTCACCTGTAAGCGGATGTTTTGCAACAGCTTGGCGAACTTGGCGAGTTCTTAAGCGATCGCCATCTTTCCATTCAAATTCAATTTGATTGTTTTGGCAATATTCCTCTACTACAGCTTTATCTGTAGTTTGAAAAACTGTTTGCCAGGTAAGTCCAAAACCATCGTTATAATTGCGGACGTATAAGACTTGTTTTTCAAGAAAACGCTCTCTAGTTTTCGGGTCGATGCGTTTAAAAATCTTCTGAGAATCAGCAATGGGGGTTTCCCCTCCCTCTTGGGCAACAGTAAGACAGCAAAAGTAGATTTTTAAAGGCCAAGTACGCCAGTAAGTCCCCTCGTTGTGTAAAAAAATACTTTGGTCAGCAGGATAGTCAGTTGAAGTATAAATTTTGTCACCGACCTCATGACGTGGTGATGAGCGATCGCGATATTCTAATAACCCTCCGTTGGAAGTCGCTTGGATAAATTGGTCGAACTGAACCGCTGTAGTTACATTAAAGTTGCGGAAAAGTAAAGCTCTGTGTTTGAGTAACAGTGTCTGGATAAACTCGCGGTTACTCGTAGCCCATGCGAAGAGATTGATACCCTCGACAGCGGGTTGAACTACCAAAGGAATATCTTGTCCAGGTTTTATATAGCTTGTCTGGACTAATTCTTGTTGTGACAACCTAACACTTTTGCGGCTGATAGACCCTAGGCTATTAAGTTTTATGCTTCTAATTCCTGCGGTATTCATTATTTTTCCTTGATGAACTAGACACTATCTAAGTAACTAAGTATCAAACTAATTAAACATCTGTGTTTATCTGTGTTTATCTGTGGTTTAAAATCTCCCCAAATAATTTTACACTAGAGGATTAGAGCTACTGAGAGACTTGCGCCTGATGTTCTTTAACATCTGGAGATTAAATATCTCCAACTCTTTAGCTTTAAGGCTTTGTTGCTCTTTTTCTGTTTCCGCAAAGCTCTCAAATAACGTATTCAGCTTCAGATCCGGTTGGTAAACAATCTTACTGATAAGCGTTTCAAAACGTCCTACCATACTGGCGATAGTAGCCACATTAAATAAATCAGAGTTGTATTCAAAACAGCCATGAAGACCGGCTTCTGTTTCCCACATTGAGAGCATCAAATCAAATTTTACGGTCTGGCTATCAACATCTAGGGGAGTGAGGGTTAAACCTGGCAGTTCCAAAGTTGGCATTGGCGTATTGTGCAGAACAAACCACACCTGGAACAACGGTGTATAACTCAGATTTCTCTCTATCTGTAACTCTTCCACCAGCTTTTCAAAGGGTAAATCCTGGTGGGTATAGGCTCCTAAAGTTACTTTCCGAACTCGATGCAGCAACTCTCGAATAGTAGGGTTATCTGATAACTCAGTTCGTAGCACCAGGGTATTGATAAAAAACCCGATTAGCTGCTCAGTTTCGACTTGAGTGCGATTAGCGATGGGTGAACCGACTAGAATATCTTTCTGTTTTGAATAGCAGGAGAGTAAGGTTTGATACGCTGTAAGCAACGTCATAAACAGGGTGACACCCTCCTGCTGACTCAGAGATGCGATCGCATTTGTCAGAGTTTTGGGCAGCACAAATGAGTGCTTTTTCCCCGTAAAGGTTTGCACTTTCGGTCGCGGTCGATCTGTTGGTAACTCTAGTAAAGCTGGAGCGCCGCTGAGGTGTTGCTTCCAGTAGGTAAGCTGAGTATCTAGCACCTCCCCTTGCAACCATTGCCGTTGCCAAACCGCAAAGTCTAGATACTGGATAGCCAGTTCCGGGAGTGGAGATAATTTCCCACTAGAAAAAGCTTCATACAACGCTGCTAGTTCCTGAATTAATACCCCCATTGACCAGCCATCAGAGACGATGTGGTGCATGGTCAACAGCAGTACGTACTCAGCCTGATTTAGCCGTAACAGAGTTACCCGTAGCAATGGGCAACAAGCTAAGTCAAATGGTTGCACAGCCTCCTCTGCGGCTAGCCGTTGCACTTCAGTTTCCCGCTCAGGATCGGGGAGTACCTGAAGGTCTACAACTGACAGCTTAAAATTCACCGCCGGGGTAATAACTTGAATCGGTTGCGCCTCTACAGTAACAAAGCTAGTCCGCAAGACTTCATGACGCTGAATCATCTCATTGATGCTGCTTTCCAGGGCTGCCACATTCAGCGAACCTGTCAGACGAACAGCAGCGGGGACGTTGTAGAGGGGGCTGTCTGGCTCTAGCTGGCTAAGAAACCACATTCGGTACTGACCGAAGGACAGCGGTAATTCGCCATTTCGGGGAACGTGCTGAATAGGTGGAGCCTCCAGTCCTTGTTTAGCCCTGATTTCTGTCTCAATGTTCTGAGCTAGTCCAGCTACAGTTGGCGACTCAAACAACCGTACTAGGGGTAGTTCTACCTGAAAAGCTTCGCGCAGACGAGAAATAACTTGAGTTGCTAGTAGAGAGTGTCCTCCCAATTCAAAGAAGTTGTCATGGATGCCTATTCGCTCGACACCAAGAACTTGAGTCCAAATTTGTTTGACAATTTCTTCTGCTGGGGTACTAGGTAGCGCCAAGGCAACTTCTAAATCGGGTTGCACCTGTTCTGGTGCAGGTAGTGCCTTGCAGTCTATCTTCCCATTAGTTGTCAAAGGTAGCGCTTCCAGCAGCACGAAGGCAGAAGGAACCATGTATTCAGGCAGCTTATCTTTTATAAAGCTCCTGAGATCGTTAAGGTTAAGTTCTTGCTGAGGTAGCAGATAAGCCACTAAGCGCTTGTTGCCCGGTTCATCTTCACGAGCGACAACCACAGCCTGCTGTACGGCTGGATATTGTCCTAAAACTGCCTCTATTTCTCCTAATTCGATGCGGAAGCCTCGAATTTTTACTTGATGGTCAATCCTACCGAGGAACTCGATGTTCCCATCTGGTAAGTAGCGTGCTAAATCTCCAGTTTTATAAAGTCGCGCCTCTGGCTTGTTACTAAAGGGGTTAGGGATAAACTTCTCGGCAGTTAACTCGGCTTGGTTTAAGTAGCCCTTCGCTAGACCGATACCGCCAATGTGCAGTTCACCAGGAACACCGATAGGAACAGGTTGTAGATGGGTGTCTAGAATATAAAGCTGCGTGTTGGCAAGGGGACGACCAATGGCGATCGCTCCCTCTTGTGATTCAATCTGATGGATAGCTGTCCAAACAGCCGCCTCGGTGGGGCCGTAAAAGTTCCAAACGGGGACATCCCATGCAAGTAACTGATCAGCCAATTCATGAGGAAAAGCTTCACCGCCACAAATAATTAGTCGCAAGCTTAAATTGTTACCACTATCGGCAGCTTCTGCTTTTGCATGAATTAGTTGGCGAATAGCTGAAGGAGTTTGGTTAAGAACAGTGACTTTCTCTTGACACAACAAGTCGTAAAACTCTGTTGGCGACTGCGTTACCGACCGAGGAACGACTACGAGTTTGCCACCATTCACAAGAGCGCCCCAAATTTCCCAAACAGAGAAATCAAAAGCGTAAGAATGAAAAACAGTCCAAATATCGCGAAGCGAAGCGCGACGACTTCGTCGTTCGCCAAAATCAAATTGAGGACGGGTAGCTTCAAAAAGATTGACTACACTCCGGTGGCTAATTTGAACTCCTTTGGGTTTACCTGTAGAGCCTGATGTATAGATCGCATAAGCGAGGTTTTCATTCGTGACCTCACTGACCGGATTTTCATCACTTTCTTGGGCGATTTTCTCCCAGTCAGAATCTATGTAAACCCTACGCACCTCGTTGTTAGGAAGTGCCTCAGACAGGTGAGCTTGGGTAAGCAGTACTTGAATCTGAGCATCCTCCAGCATGAAGGTTAAGCGATCGTTTAAATAAGCTGGATCTAGGGGTACATAAGCTCCACCTGCTTTGAGAATGGCGAGCAGTCCTACGATCATCTCTAAGGAACGCTCTACACAAATTCCTACCAGCACTTCCGGTTTTACACCTATGCGCTGCAAATGATGCGCTAGCTGATTCGCTCGTTGATTGAGTTCTCGATAAGTTAGCTGCTGGTTTTCAAAAGTTACAGCAATCGCGTCCGGTGTCCGTTCTACCTGAGCCTCAAACAACTCGTGGAGGCAAAAATGTCTCCCCTGCTTCCCCTGCTCCCTCTGCTCGTTATTCCACTCCACCAGTAATTGTTGCTGCTCAGAGTTCGTCAAAAACTCTAACTTTGAAATGCACTCTTTAGGATTGGCAACAATGCTTTCCAACAAAGTTTGAAAATGCCCGACCATCCGGTTTAAGGTACTTTCACTAAACAAGTTTTTGTTGTATTCAAATACTCCCCGGATTCCTTCTGGTTCTTCCCATAAATCGACGGCTAAATCAAACCTCGCCGTTTCGCTCTGCATTTCCTCCAGGCTGAGAGTAACACCCGATAACTCTAAAGTCGGCATCGGCACATTATGGAGTGCAAACAATACCTGAAACAGAGGGTTATGGCTCAGATCGCGTTCTGGCTGTAAAGCTTCTACCAACTTCTCGAAAGGAAGATCCTGATGGCTGTATGCCCCCAAGGCTACTTCACGCACCCGCTTTAATAGCTCCTCAAAAGTTGGGTTTCCTAATAGCTGAGTCCGTAGAACTAAGGTATTAGCAAAGAACCCAATTAAGTTCTCAATCTCGCTACGGTTACGGTTGGCGATCGCAGAACCAACTAAAATATCCTCTTGCCCCGTATAGCGGTAGAGTAACGTCTTAAAGGCTGCTAGAAGCGTCATAAACAAGGTGACACCCTTCTGCTGACTCAAACTCTTCAGCGCTTCCGTTAGAGGCTTGGGCAACACAAGCGATCGCTTTGCTCCCTGAAAAGTTTGCACGGTGGGACGCGGAAAATCAGTAGGCAAATCCAATACAGGAAGATTGCCTCCTAGCTGCTGTTTCCAGTAACTTAACTGGGCTTCTAGCACTTCTCCCTGTAACCACTGCTGTTGCCAATAAGCAAAATCTGCATATTGAATCGGGAGTTCAGGTAGTTTAATAGGCTCATCCTGAGAAAATGCTTCGTACAGCACTGCTAGTTCTCGAACCACAACTCCTATAGACCAACCATCTGAAACGATGTGGTGAATAGTGAATGATAGTAGAGACTCTGCCTTGTTCAAATGCAGTAAGTGAACCCGGAGTAAAGGTGACTGCGCCAAATCAAAGGGGCGTTGAGACTCTTCTAGTAGAAACTTTTGGATTTGCGATTCTGGATTGGGCAGGGGTGTTAAATCTAGAAGCGATAATTTAAACTCCAAACTCTGATGGATAACTTGAACGGGTTGTCCATCTACTTCTATAAAGTTTGTCCGCAATACTTCGTGACGCTTGATGATTTCGTTCAGCGCTTTTTCTAGTGCGGCTACATTGAGTTGACCTTTGACTCGAATCGCGGCGGCAATATGGTAGACAGAATTGCCACGCTCTAATTGCTCGAAAAACCACAGTCGCTGCTGGGCAAAAGATAGTGGTAATTCTTGGTTCCGCAAAATGGGCAGAATAGGAGGAGCTAGCAGAGCTTGCTTTTCTTGACGAACTGTTTCAATGCACTTAGCTAACTCGGCTACTGTTGGAGACTCAAATAAACTGGGGAGGGGTAATTCTATTTTGAAAGTATCGCGCACTCGGTATATTAACTGAGTAGCGAGTAACGAGTGTCCCCCTAATTCAAAAAAGTTGTCGTGAATACCGATTTTATTAACACCTAAAACCTGACTCCAGATGTTTACTAGCAACTCCTCAATGGGAGTCCGGGCAGGTATAAAAGTATGTTCTAATTCCAGCCTGGCTGTGTCAGGTGCAGGTAGTGCCTTGCGATCTAGTTTGCCGTTTGGTGTTAAAGGTAGCGCCTCCATTAATACAAAGGCAGATGGCACCATGTATTCAGGTAGCTGATCTTTTAGAAAGCTCCTGACATCGTTAAGGTTAAGTTCTTGCTGAGGTAGCAGATAAGCAACCAAGCGCTTGTTGCCCGGTTCATCTTCACGAGCGACAACCACAGCCTGCTGTACGGCTGGATATTGTCCTAAAACTGCTTCAATTTCTCCTAATTCGATGCGGAAGCCTCTAATTTTTACTTGATGGTCAATTCTACCGAGGAACTCGATATTTCCATCCGGCAAGTAACGTGCTAAATCTCCAGTTTTGTAAAGCCGCGCCTCTGGTGCATCGCTAAAAGGGTTGTGAATAAACTTTTGTGCTGTCAGTTCGGGACGGTTCAAATAGCCTCGCGCTAACCCAACACCGCCAATATGCAACTCACCTGGCACACCAATTGGCACAGGCTGCAAATATCGATCTAATAGATAAATCTGCGTGTTGGCAATAGGGCGGCCAATAGGGATAATTTGCTGCTGACTTTCCGGTTCGCAAGCCCAAAAGGTGACATCGATAGCCGCTTCAGTAGGTCCATAAAGATTGTGCAGTTCTACATTTAGACGGGCAAAGAAGCGATCTTGAAGTTCCTTTGGCAGTGCCTCCCCACTACAGATAACTCGCCTGAGACATTGACACGTATTTACTCTCGGCTCATCTAAAAATACTTGCAGCATTGAAGGCACAAAATGCAGGGTAGTAATTTGCTGTTCAGCAATTAGCTGCACCAAATAGCTACTATCCTGATGCCCTCCTGGTCGAGCAAAAACTAGACGCGCACCAGTCAACAACGGCCAAAATAACTCCCAAACTGACACATCAAAACTAAATGGAGTTTTTTGGAGAATGCGGTCTGCTGTTGTTAACTGGTAGGTTTCTTGCATCCAGTGCAGGCGATTGCATACACCTTGGTGAGTGTTCATCGCTCCCTTGGGCAGTCCGGTTGAGCCAGAGGTATAAATTACATACACCAGGTTGTCAGCTTTGGCTGTGCTAATAGGTATCTCATGGCTCTCTTGAGCAATCAGATCCCAACCACTATCTAGGCAAATGACTTGAGCGTTGTGTTGAGGCAGTGCTGTTATTAACCGTTGTTGAGTTAACAATACGGGTGTCTGAGTATCCTGCAACATGAAAGCTAATCGCTCTTGGGGATACGCTGGATCTAATGGCACGTAAGCTCCACCAGCTTTGAGGATGCCCAAAAGTCCGATCGCTAGAAATGGCGATCGCTCTACGCAAATTCCCACTAGCACTTCTGGCCCTACTCCCAGTTTTTGTAGGTAGTGTGCTAGTTGATTCGCTTTCTGGTTGAGTTCCCTATACGTCAGCTTTTGGTCTTCAAAAATTACGGCAACAGCGTCCGGCGTCCGTTCTACTTGAGCCTCAAATAGTTGATGAATGCACTGCTGTTTGGGGTAATCAGCATCAGTGTTATTCCATTCCACTAATAGCTGCTGCCGTTCAGCTAGGGTTAACAACTGCAAGTACTGAAGACGCTGGTTAGGATTGGCGACGAAATTCTCTAGTAAAGTTTGCAGATGACCTAGCATCCGCGTAATTGTGGCGGGATCAAAGCGATCGCGCTCATAGCAAATCTTCAGCGACAACTCAGAATCCACAAGTGCGATCGCAGTCAGTGGATAATTTGTTTTTTCAAAAGAACGAATATTACCGATTTCCAGACTACCGCAGCGCTGCTTTAATGAAGAATCGGCAGGATAATTTTCAAATACAAACAGACTCTCGAATAAAGACACCCCTTTAGGAATTTCACTGCATTTCTGCTGAATCTCCATTAGGGAACTGTATTCGTACTGGCGCAATTCAATTTGTTGAGCCTGTAACGTCTTCAACCAATTCAGCAGTGAATCTTCAGCTTCAACTTTGACTCGTACTGGTAGGGTGTTGATGAACAACCCCACCATAGACTCGACTCCGACCAAGGTAGGTGGGCGACCAGAAACGGTGGTGCCAAATACGATATCGTTTTCGCCACTATAGCGACTCAGCAGCAGCCCCCAAGCGCCCTGTAATAAGGTGTTCAGCGTTAACTGATGTTTTCGAGCTAAAGATTGTAGTGCAGCAGTTGTCGCGCTCGATAGCTTGATTTGCTGTGCATCATAGCTTTCTTCTTTGGTGGATAAATTTCCCAAATCCCGGTCTACCGTTAAAGGAGTCGGTGCAGTAAAGCCTTTAAGCGTCTTTTGCCAGAACGACTCCGCCTTAGCTCGATTTTGTTGCTGTAGCCAAGTGATGTAGTCCCGATAGGGACGCGGACGTGGCAAAGATAAGTTTTCACCTTGGCAGAATGCGTTGTAATAAGCAAAAACTTCCTGGAAGATTAGAGGAGTAGACCATCCATCTAGTAGTAAGTGATGGTGGCTCCAGATAAATTGATAAGTATCTGGGGCAAGATGAATCAGCGTCAGACGCATTAGGGGTGCTTTAGAAAGCTCAAAACCCTGTTCTCGATCTGCCTGAAGCAATGTTTCTAGTTGCTGTTGCTGTTCAACTGGGGATAAATTTTGCCAATCATGCTGCACCCAAGGCAACTGTACCTGCCGATTTACGACTTGCACAGGTTCTTTGATACCTTCCCAAACGAAAGCAGTTCGTAAGCTAGGATGGCGATCGCTCACTTGCTGCCAGCTACGCTGGAAAATAGGAATATTGAGGCTTCCTTTAAAGGTGCAGCTTAACTGTTCGCAATACATCCCTGAATGGGGAGCGTAAAGCGTGTGAAAGAGGATGCCCTGCTGCATGGGCGAGAGAGGATAAAAATCTTCGATATTTCCCTTACCCATTTCTCAAAGTCCTCCAATAGCTGTAAGAATGTCGTCAATATCACCTTGGCTCCATTGACTTGACTGAAACTCTGCAAAGTCAGAAGGGGTATAGCCGCCAGTATCTGGGGATTGGCAGTGAGCGATGAGCGATCGCAGCCCCTCTATAAAACCCTCAGCCCAACCTGCAACTGTGCTACGTCGATGAATTTCCTCGCTGTATGTCCAATCCAGTTGCAGTTGTCCATCAGCTACAAAGCCGTTGATTTCCAGCAAATAAGACCGATTTCCGCGCCAACTTTGAGATGCTCCACTAGAGTCCTGCGAAAGCTGAAATAGAGAATGTTCTGGTAAAACTTGGTCAAACTGACCGAAATAGTTAAAACTAATTTCTGCTTGAGGAAGCGATCGCAGTTGCCGGGTAATTTCCTGATTACCGCTGAGATAGCGCAGCACACCATAACCGATGCCCCGATTAGGGATACTACGTAGCTGCTCTTTAACCGATTTCAACGCCTCTCCAGGATTGAAAGCATCCTCTAGATGCAGTAGCACCGGAAACTGAGAAGTAAACCAGCCTACAGTACGGGACAGATCCAAATCCTCGAAAATTTCCTCCCGCCCATGACCTTCTAAATCAATTAGCAGCGTATCCGTCCACTGTGCAAAAGCCTGCACCAACGCTGTCAGCAACACATCATTAATCTGAGTGCGATAAGTCTTTGGAACCTCTTGCAGTAAAGCTTGAGTCTCTTCAATACTGAGTTTTACGGATACAGTACGCGACGTTGCTACCGTATTTGCTCCCTCAGAGTAGTCCAATGGCAAGCGGGAAACCAGCTTTCGCGACTCTGCTAGCCAATAGTCCAACTCTTGCTGCAACTCTGCTGACTGAGCATATTTCGTCAAACGTTCAGCCCACTGCTTGAAGGAAGTTGTTTTAGCTGGCAGTTGGATCGATTCACCCCGACTCAGTTGCTGGTAAGCTATCTCGAAATCCTCTAGTAAAATCCGCCAGGAAACACCATCGACAGCTAAGTGATGGATAGCTATTAATAGACGGCTGGGCTTGTCCTTACCTAAATCGAATAGAGCCACCCGTATAATTGACCCTTTTTCCAGGTTCAAACTTGCCTGGATCTCAGTAGCAGCCGTTTCCATAGCAGCTATTTGCTCATCAGGTGACAGCGTTGATAAATCTAGCCTTGTAAACGGCACAACTGCATTCGGTTCAGCGTTAAATTGCTGCCAACTAGATGCCGCTGGCACAAAACGCAAACGCAGAGCATCGTGATGTACCAGCAAGTGTCGCACCACCTGCTCTAAAAGCACTGTGTCCAATTTCTGGCGAACTTCCAGCAAAACTGCTTGGTTCCAGTGATGTAAATCGACCAAATTCTGTTCAAAGAACCACTGCTGGATCGGGGTGAGGAAAACTTCACCCGTTACCGCTTCTTGTTCAGCCTGCATGGCTTGAGCTGTACCAATTACTGCTGCCAACTCCGCAATAGTTTGGTGCTGAAATAATTGCTTCGGCGATATCTGAAGACCTGCTTGATTAGCCTTGGAAATAATCTGGATAGTCAGAATAGAATCCCCGCCCAACTCGAAGAAGTTGTCGTGGATACCTACTTGCTCAATACCCAGTACCTTTAACCAAATCTCAGTTAACTGCTTCTCAACAGTTGTCAGGGGAGCAACGAACGCTTCCTTTAGTTCCGGGCGTACCCGATCCGGTGCTGGTAGCGCCCGACGGTCTACCTTTCCATTAGGTGTCAATGGCAAAGCATCGAGCATCACAAAAGCTGAGGGCACCATATACTCTGGCAGCTTCTCTTGCAGATAATCTCGCAGATGTGGCACCAAATCGGATGCTAATTGCTCCTGTAAGGGATTATTAGCGTATAAATGCCAAGGTTTGTTTACAGGTGCCGCACCGACATCTTGCCTAGATGCTTGAGTTATTGGTCGCTGGAATACTACGTCATAACTGCCATCTCTCTCCGCACTCGACCAGCTGATATCAACAGAATAGGATGTAAAAATTTTGCTACACAAGTCCCAGAAATCTTGGGGATTTACTCCTATTTCTTCGTCAGGAATATTTCGTAAAGCTTCCCGTAGTTCGCCCACCATCTCCGGTTTTGAGTCACTGGTCAATAGTTCTAAAGTCTTGACTTCTGCGGCTAAGCGTGAATTAGGAATATGACGTATTCCTAAAATTTCTGGTTGCGTTTCTTCTAGTAATTGGTGAACAGAACTAAGTGTTAAATTTTGCTGCTGCCAATCTAGCCAGGATTCGATTTTGGGTTTTATGGCATTATCTTCTCCAATATGGAGAATTACATCATAGCGAAACTTAGTAAGTTCATTGTCATATAGCCCCCGCTTCGGCTGAATTTGGACATCAGTGATTTTGGGCAAATGCTGTTTTAGGGCAGTAAAAAAGGTGGGATCAATAACCAGCTCTTGCTCTTGAGCAATACGTTTTTGTACCCGCTGCTGCAATTGGTCTATGGGTAAAGAATCGGGAGCTTGATATAACTGAACTGAGGTATGGAAAGCTTCTAAAAGGGGTAGGCTACGTACATCACCAACAAAAATATAACCTCCTGATGAGACTGTTTCTACAGCACCTTCTAAAACTCGCAAAAGATAATTAATGCTGGGAAAATATTGAATTACTGAGTTAATAATGACAACATCAAATGTTTCGGGTTTAATTTTCCCAAAGTCGTCTGCCATTTGTGAGCAAAGTGTAACCTGCGGCAGTTGATAACCTGGCATTGCTAAGACTTTTTGAGTGTCTCTCAAAGCCGTTTGAGAGAAATCAGTTCCACAGTAGTGTTTACAGTGAGGAGCAATCTGGAAAAGGATTAAACCTGTTCCACAACCAATTTCTAATACACTACTGGGGTTTAAAGACAGAATGCGTTCAACTGTATTGTTTAACCACTCCCGCATTTCTGATTCTGGAATCAGTTGTCCTGTATAGCTATTATTCCAACCCCCAATATTGAAAGTTGGATCTTTATCTACAAGGGACTCGTTTAAGAAATCGTTGTCATAAACTGTTTGCCACTGGGCAATTCTATCAGCTTCTAGTTTGGGGGCGATCGCACTTAAGTTGTCTTCTACATCAAGTTGTTGAGGGCTAGGAACTACATAAGCGACGAGGCGCTTCTCTCCAGGGACATCTTCGCGGGATAAAACAACATTTTCTCTTACTGCTGGACACTGATTTAGTGCTGTTTCAATTTCTCCAAGTTCAATCCGATAACCGCGAATTTTAACTTGATTATCTGCACGACACAGAAACTCTATATTACCGTCTGCTAAGTAACGAGCTAAGTCTCCAGTTTTATAGAGACGCTTACCAGAGTTAGAATCAGTAAACAAATTAGAAATAAACTTTTCAGCCGTTAGTTCAGGACGATTAAAATAACCTCTCGCTACACCAGCGCCACCAATATAAAGTTCGCCAGTAACTTTAATCGGCACGGGCTGTAAGTATGTATCTAAGATGTAAAGCTGAGTATTGTCAAATGGACACCCAATCGGAACTAACTGCTCTAGGGATAAATTCGCGGTTTCGCCTTCAAAATATGAACTATCAATCGTAGCTTCAGTTAATCCAAAAGAGTTGATTAGTCGTATTTTTGAACCGCAGAATTGTTTGAATTTTTCGTACTCCTTTACATACCATATATCCGAGCCGCAAACTAGCAGGCGCATAAATTCGAGCCGTTTTCCGCTCTCCTCTAGGTATTGAATTAAGTTTCTTAAAACAACGGGGACAAATTCTGCACAATCAATTTTTTCCCTGATCATCAGCTCGTAAAGCCGATGAGGAGCTAGTAGTAAATCGCGAGGACATAAAACCAGCTTTCCACCGGAGCACAAAGCACGTACCAAATCTCCAGAAAAGACATCAAAGGAGAAGCTAGCCATCTGAAGGTGACAACTAACGGTAGTTCGCAATTGATAAGCTTTCTCCCAATTGAGATAAGCATTAACAAGGTTGCTATGCTGAACCATCACTCCCTTAGATTTGCCTGTGGAACCAGAGGTATAAATTACATAGACAAGGTTAGAAGAGTTTTGAGTTTTGAGTTTTGAGTTTTGAGTTTTGAGTTTTAAAGCTTGTATGGTTTCCCAATCGGTGTCTAGACAGACGACTTTGGCATTATGTTGGGGAAGGATTTCTAAAAGCCGTTGCTGAGTTAGTAACACGGATACTTGGGAATCCTCTAACATATGAACCAAGCGGTGCTTGGGATACGAGGGATCTAACGGTACGTAGGCTCCCCCTGCCTTGAGGATGGCAAGAATCGCTACAACCATTTCTAAGGAACGTTCTATGCAGACACCCACCAAGACTTCAGGTTGCACTCCCAGCTTTTGCAAGTAATGCGCTAGTTGATTAGCCTGTTGGTTTAGTTGGCGGTAGGTTAGCTGTTGGTTTTCAAAAACGACTGCAACAGCATCTGGCGTGCGTTCTACTTGAGCCTCAAATAGTTCATGGATGCACAAATGAAGTCTAGAGTCTTCCTCTCTCCCCTGCTCCCCTGCTCCTCTACTCCCCCACTCCACTAACAACTGATGCCGTTCTGCCTCTGTTAATAGGGGCAAGTTAGAAAGAGGTTGATTTGGATCTGCAACAATCCCTTCTAGCAAAGTTTGAAAATGCCCTAACATCCGGGTAATAGTTGCAGAGTCAAACAAATCAGTGCTGTATTCCACTGATGCCTTGAGACCTTGCGCCACTTCCTGCATATCTAGGCTTAAGTCAAACTGGGTTGTTCCCTGTTCAACTTCCAGTAGCGTCAAGCTTAAACCGGATAGTTCCAAGGCAGGCATGGGAGCATTCCGCAGTTGGAACATGACCTGAAACAGCGGATTATGACTCAGACTGCGTTCTGGTTGCAGTTCCTCCACTAGCTTCTCAAACGGTAAATCTTGGTGCTGATAGGCTCCTAAAGTCACTTCCCGCACTCGACTCAGCAACTCTCGGAAACTGGGGTTGTTTGAAAGGTCAGTACGCAGAACCAATGTGTTAACGAAAAACCCAATTAGTTCTTCAATTTCAGCGCGGTTGCGGTTGGCAATGGGCGAACCCACCAGAATATCTGTCTGTCCGGTATAGCGAGACAACAGCGTTTTGAAGGCTGCCAGTAGCGTCATAAACAGGGTGACATCCTCTTGGCGGCTAAGGTCTTTGAGTGCCTCAGTCAAGGACTTAGGTAGCACCAATACTTGTGTAGCGCCCTTAAAAGTTTGAACGGGAGGTCGAGGTCTGTCAGTCGGTAGTTCTAGTAAGGGAGGAGCATCCTTAAGCTGCTGCTTCCAGTAATTCAGCTGAGTTTCCAGCACTTCCCCTTGAAGCCACTCCTGCTGCCAGAGCGCAAAGTCTGCGTATTGAATGGGAAGATCGGTAAGGGGAGAAGGTTGCCCAGCGGAAAAGGCTTTGTATAGTGCTGCTACTTCCCGGATTAGCACTCCCATCGACCAACCATCAGAGACGATGTGGTGCATGGTCAACAGCAGTACAGATTCCTCCTCATTTAGCTGCAATAAATTTGCCCGCAGCAAGGAATCTTGTTCCAGATTGAAGGGTTTTTGAGCTTCTTGGATAACGAGTTGTTGAGCTTTAACTTCTCTGTCTGCCTCTGGCAACTCCCGCAGGTCTACTACCTGTAGTGCGAAATTAGGCGAGAGAGCGATCGCCTGCATAGGTTGTCCTTCCACTGTTGTAAAGGTGGTTCGCAAGCTCTCGTGACGCCGCACAATTTCCTGGAAACTCTGCTCCAAAACCGCCGCGTTTACCTTGCCTGTTAATCGCACCGCCGCAGGAAGGTTATAAAAAGCGCTGTTTGGCTCAAACTGATCGAGAAACCATAATCTACATTGAGCAAATGATGCCGGAATAAGGAATACTTCTTCCTCTAAAGAATTGAGGGATTCTTGAATATCTGTTGAAGCGTTGTCAGAAAAAATCAGTGTCATCTTTGCTCTACCTAATAATTCTTATTAGTTGCCCGTACCCTTTTTCAGGGAAGACAGCTTTGTGCGATATGCGTCTCTAGAAGTGGGTTTTATTGCTGATTTTTTAGTTTTAGAATCGTTACCTTGACTTTGCTCAATTTGCTCGGATAATCCAGCGATCGTTGGCATATCAAATAAGGTACACAGGGGAATTTCGACTTGAAAAGCTTCGCGGATTTTCGAGATCATTTGGGTGGCGAGTATAGAATCTCCCCCCAGACAGAAGAAGTTTTTGTGAATGTCTACTTGTTGAAGATTAAGAATCTGACACCAAACTTCGGCTAGTTTTTTCTCTACAGAGGTACGAGGTGCAACAAAGCTTTCATTTAGCTCGGATTTGCCCCAATCGGGTGCAGGGAGAGCTTGCCGATTCACTTTCCCATTTGAGGTCAAGGGCAGTGTATCCAGCATCATGAAGCTAGAGGGCACCATATATGCAGGCAGCTTTTGATTGAGGAATTGGCGCAGATCCTCAATGGTTGGTATTTCCTGGTTGGGAATTATATAAGCTACCAGTCGCTTGTTACTCTGCTGTTCCCCTACTGCACTAACTACTGCTTCCCGTACAGCTGGATGCTTGATAAGTGCGGTCTCAATTTCTCCTAATTCAAGGCGGTAGCCACTAATTTTTACCTGGAAGTCTTCTCTCCCGATAAATTCAATATTGCCATCAGGTAAATAACGACCTAAATCTCCGGTTCGATAAAGTCTTTCGCCTGTTTGAGGATGTGTAATAAAACTAGCAGCGGTTTTTACTCGATCTCGCCAATAACCTTTAGCGAGTCCAATGCCCCCGATGTAGAGTTGCCCTGGAACCCATACAGGACAAACTTCTAGTGCTTCGTTGAGAACATAGAAGCGCTGATTCTTCATGGGTTGCCCGTAAGGAATGCTTTTCCAAATGGGATTTACCGCTGCAATGGGATAGAGAATTGACCAGATAGATGCTTCAGTTGCACCGCCCAAGCTGATAACTTGTATGCCCTCACTCAAAACTTGAATTTGAGCAGGTAAATTCAGGGGTATCCAGTCTCCACTTAGCAAGACTAAGCGCAAACTTTGTAATAATTTCGGGTAGGCGATCGCATATTCCACCATCATCTGCATCAATGCTGGCACCGAGTTCCAGATGGTCACTTTCTCTTGCCGCATTAACTCTGCCCAATGAGCAGGATCTTGAGTTTGCCGCGCATCAGGAAGGATAATTGTCCCCCCAGCGGCTAGAGTGCCAAAGATGTCGTAAACCGATAGATCGAAACTTAGGGAAGATAGCGCTAAAACTTTGTCTGATGGTTGTACGTTAAAGCGCTGATTAATATCAACAATGGTGTTAACAGCACCGCGATGATCGATTGTTACTCCCTTGGGTAATCCAGTAGAACCAGAAGTGTAAATTACATAAGCGATATCTTCTGGTTTTTGGACTATATCTAAAGCGCGATCGCTCTCATTTGCTAGTTCTTCAGTGTCTACACAAATCCGTTGTATTTTCTCTGGAAATTCTAAGGTGTTATTAAGCCAAGACTGAGTTACAACTACCTGAACTTCTGCTTGTGCAAGTAGGTGCGATCGCCGTTCTTGAGGCAGTTTAGGATCTACGGGTACATACGCTGCACCAGAATTGAGGATACCCAAGACACCTACAACTTGCTCCCAGCCTTTTTCCATGACAACAGCCACTAGCTGATTAGGCTTAACTCCCGCCTGTTGGAGTTTTCGCCCAAGTTGATTGGCACGGCAATACAACTCTTGGTAAGTTAAGGTGCGATTACTAGCAACTACGGCAACTTGTTCGGGACGCTGACGCACTTGGGAAGCAAACAAAGTGTGCAACAATTCTGCTGGTACAGTTGCATCAGTAGCGTTGATAGTTGCTAATTGATGTAACTGCTGCTGTGGGATTAATTTAGGATTTGCTTCTTGCCAGCTTTCCTCTTCATTAGCCAAACGTTGAATGAAATTGCAGTAAGCGGCAAACATATCATCCAACATCCCTACTGGGAAAAGTTCCTCCACGGCATCCCAGTTAAAAACTAACGCTCCCGCCTCTTCAAAAACTTGATGGTCTAGGAAAACTTGAGGTGTCTGAGTAATTTCATAAATTCTTTCTCCTAACCACTCTAGAGGGAAAGCTTGCTTATCCAGTGCTTCTTGCGTCAGCGTGCTAGTGAACACGACTGGCATCAGCGCCGCCGTATTCCTTCCTTGAATTCGGGCTAACTCTCGTAATACTTGCACCCCACTGAAATAACGATGGTCAAGGTCATCCCAGAGTTGTCCTTGAAGGTGACGAACCCGCGTTTCAAACGTATCTTGTGCTAAGTTATCTACCGCCAATAAAGTTAGTGAAGTGAAGTCTCCGACTAAATCATTGACTTGGGGATGTAAGGGAAGACGATTAAACAGTGTTAGACCGATAGTAAATCGAGGAGTTTTGCTCCAAACCGTCAGAACTTCAGCAAAAGCAGCTAGTAATATTCCTGAAGGCGTTACTCCGGCTTGATTCGCTTTTGTTTTGAGCCGTTGCCAAGTATCTGCTGCTAATTTACTACTGCGACGTACAAAACGGGGGTATTTTAAAGCAGATATACTTTGAGCTAAGGGCAGTTCAGGGGCAGGTGGAAGTGTGGGAATACGCTGCTGCCAACAATCTAAAGAGCGTTGGTAGAGTTCTGAATGGCGATGGGCAAGTTCAGCTAAGACGTAATCGCGGAATGAAATTTCCAAAGGACTAAAGGAAGCTTCTGGATTCTGAGCAAGTTGGGCAAGTTCTCGACCCAAAATTTGGAAACTCCAAGCATCGCCCATCAAAGCATCAAAGCTGAAATGAAGCCGCACCTTCTGGTTATCTAAGCGTGAAGCACGGATTTCAAATAAAGGCCATTTGTCAGTTGGCAATACTTGATGAGATAAAGACTCACGCACAGCCTCTAGTTTAGTATTTACTACATCAGAGCTTTGTCCCCGCAGATCCAAAACTGGAATTTGATAGGCTGGCACTTGCTTTAAAATCTGCTGCTGTCCATCAGGTAGCACGATCGCTCTGAGCATATCGTGGCGCTCAATGAGTCGCTGCCATGCCAGGTTGAAGCGTTCTAGGTCTAAATTGACGCTTTCAATTTCTATATAGATGTGGGTAGCGACGTTGCTTAATTCAAAAGCACCACGACGACCAATCCAGTAAGCTTGTTGGATGTCGGTAAGGGGAAAAGGTTGCTGCAACTGTTCCCAGTCAGGCGCTATTGTGGGCAGGGAATTGATAGAATGCTGTGTTTCTAAATCTTTAACTTTTGGATGAACTGCGATAGCGCTAGCGCGCCGCCTGACGGCGATCGCACTAACCAAACTCGCCACAGTAGGGTATTGAAATAAGCTGCGTAGGGGTAACTCTACTTGGAAAGCTTCACGCACTTTGGCAATAAGTCGAGTTGCCAGTAAGGAATGTCCCCCTAGTTCAAAGAAGTTGTCATTAATTCCTACTTGTTTAAGACCAAGAACGCTAGTCCAGATATTAGCTAGCACCTTTTCTTCTGGAGTGCGAGGAGCCACAAAAGCTTTTTCTAATTCCGGTCTGGCTGTGTCAGGTGCTGGTAGTGCTTTGCGATCTAGCTTGCCGTTGGGAGTCATTGGTAGCGCCTCCAACAGTACAAAGGCAGAAGGCACCATGTACTCAGGAAGCTTATCTTTTAGGAAGCTCCTTAAATCGTTAATGCTTAGTTCTTGGTTAGGCAATAGATAAGCAACTAAGCGCTTGTTGCCCGGTTCATCTTCACGAGCGACAAGCACAGCCTGCTGTACGGCTGGATATTGTTCTAAAACTGCCTCAATTTCGCCTAACTCGATGCGGAAGCCTCTTATTTTTACTTGATGGTCAATCCTACCGAGAAACTCGATATTTCCATCTGGTAAATAGCGTGCTAAATCTCCGGTTTTGTAGAGTCGTGCATTCGCTTCTTGACTAAAAGGATTTTTGATAAATTTATGTGCCGTCAATTCAGGACGATTTAAATAACCCCGCGCTAACCCATCACCGCCGATATAAAGTTCGCCACTCACCCCAATCGGCACTAATTGCTGCTTATAGTCCAGAATATAAACTTGTGTATTGGCAATGGGCCGTCCAATCGTTACAGAACCCCGTGCATCTGGTTCGACTTTGGCGTATGTGGAGTAAGTTGTATCTTCTGAAGGGCCGTAAAGATTAAAAACGTTTTGAATGGTGTTGATTTGATACAACTGTTGGACTAAGTTAGCTGGCAGTGCTTCACCAGCAAGATTGATGGTGCGGACTGAGGAGGGTATAGCATCAATTTGCAGGAGTTGTGCGATCGCACTAGGAACAGTATTAATCAGCGTTACATTATTAGCTGCGGGTAACGTAGGTAAATGCAAGGCATTCTCAGCCAGAATTACGCTGCCACCCCAACTCAGAGGTACAAATAATTCAAATACTGACAAATCGAAGCAAATAGAGGTTGAGGCAAGAACTCCCGCCAGGTCTTCTGGTGTAAATACCTCTTTAGCCCAATTCAACAAAGTGACGGTGCTGTGATGCTCAATAGCAACGCCTTTCGGTTTGCCAGTGGAACCAGAGGTATAGATGACATAAGCAAGGCTAGAAGAGTTTTGAGTTTTGAGTTTTGAGTTTTGAGTTTGAGATTGTATGGTTTTCCAATCTGTGTCTAGACAGACGACTTTTGCATTATGTTGGGGAATAGTTTCTAAAAGCCGTTGCTGGGTTAATAATATGGGCGCTTGGGTATCTTCTAACATAAACGCCAAACGCTCTTGCGGATATGCTGGATCTAATGGCACGTAGGCTGCACCAGCTTTGAGAATGCCCAACAGTCCGACGAGCATTTCCAGCGATCGCTCTACACAAATTCCCACTAGCATTTCTGGCTGCACGCCCAGTTCTTGCAAATAATACGCTAGTTGATTTGCTTTCTGATTGAGTTCTCGATATGTTAGTTTTTGGTCTTCAAAAACTACTGCAACAGCATCCGGTGTTTGCTCTACTTGAGTTTCAAATAATTGATGAATACATCTATCTTGGGGATAGTTTACATGGCTATTATTCCACTTCGATAAAAGCTGATACTGTTCAGCCTGTGTCAATAGCGGCAAATTGGAAATATTAGCTTCTGGATGAGCAACAATACCTGCCAGCAAAGTCTGAAAATGTCCTACCATCCGGCTAATACTTGCAGATATAAATAAATCTGTATTGTACTCAAATGTTCCAATTAAACCTTGCTCAAATTCTTCTATTAACAGAGTTATATCAAACTTAGCTGTTTGGGTATCAACTTCTGTAAAACTTAATTTTAGTTCTGGTAACTCTAAAGTCTGCGTCAAGCCATTTTGCATGACGAATGAGACTTGAAACAGGGGCGAGTAACTCAAATCTCGCTCTGGCTGTAATTCTGATACTAACTTTTCAAAAGGTAAATCTTGGTGAGCGTAAGCGCCTAAAGCCACTTCTCTTACTTGATGTAGTAATTCCTTAAAACTAGAATTACCCTGGAGATTAGTACGCAATACTAAAGTATTGACAAAAAAGCCAATCAAGTTTTCAATTTCAGCGCGATTGCGGTTAGCAATGGGCGATCCCACTAAAATATCTTCCTGATTTGTATAGCGGTAGAGCAGTGTTTTGAATCCTGCCAGCAAGGTCATAAATAAGGTTGTATCTTCTTGCTGGCTTAATTTAGTTAGCGCCTCAGTTAATGATTTAGAAATTTGAAACTCTTGTCTTGCGCCGTGATACGTTTGAACTGGCGGTCTTTGAAAGTCAGTGGGTAAATTTAGTACAGGTAGGCTACCGCTTAACTGCTGTTTCCAGTAAGTAAGTTGAGTATCTAAAACTTCTCCTTGCAACCATTGTCTTTGCCACACAGTAAAATCTGCATACTGAATTGGTAGTGCAGGAAGTGGTAAAGCATTTTTACTAGAAAATGCTTGATAAAGCGTTGCCAGTTCTCTGACAAATACGCCCATTGACCAACCATCAAAGACAATATGGTGTACGGTCAAAATTAGTGTATGTTCTTTTTCAGAAAAACGTAATATTTTAGCGCGTAATAGTGGTTGATGTGTGATATTAAAAGGAAGTTTTGCTTCCTCAATAGATAGCCTTTCGATCTCTATATCACGCTCTGAGTTTGAGTAAGTACTTAGGTCTATAACTGGCAGACCTAAGCTATATTCTGGAGAAACAACCTGGATAGGTTGCCCTTCCCCATGACTAAATGTGGTTCTTAAAACTTCGTGTCGTCTAATAATTTCGTTAAGACTCTGCGCGATCGCATCTATATTAAGTTCCCCGATCAGGCGTACAGTAGCAGCAAGGTTGTAAAACGAGTTGCCTGGTTCTAACTGATCCAGGAACCATAACCGCTCTTGAGCAAACGATAAGGGTATATCCTGATTTCGAGCAATAGGCTGTATTGCTGAAACTACAGATATTTCTGCCAGTTGATCAAGGATATGTTTAGCAATCTCAGCGATACTTGCTCCCTCAAACAAGTCAACGACAGATACACCAACTCCAAAGTCAATCTCAATCTGGTTTTTTAACTCAAAAACTTTTAAGGAATCAAGTCCTAAAGTACTTATCGGCTGCTGAAGCCCAAAAGATGGCGTTATCCTTAGTACCCGTGCTACAAGTTCCTGTAGATAAGACTCTAGTAGCGGTAGGCGTTCTTCTGGGGCGACCTCAAGCAGCGCTTCACGGTTTAGGTGCTTCGGGCGATCGCACTTTTCAAAATCAGCACTATCTAGAATACTGCTTCCTAATATATCCAGATTTCTTGCCAAAAACTCCGCTTTACAGGCGCGGCGTTGAATCTTGCCACTAGAAGTTTTGGGAATACTACCAGCTTTGATTAAAACTACTGCATAAACTTGTACCTCATGTTCTTCGGCCACTGCTTGACGAATTGCTGCTGTGACTTCCTCAACATTCGGCTTTTGGCGAAACTCTACCTCTTGAACTACTACTAACTGTTCTTCATTACTAACCTGGACTGAAAAAGCGGCACCACTACCTGTTCTCAGGGACGCATGGCTGCGTTCTGCGGTTAATTCAATATCTTGTGGGTAAAGATTGCGTCCGCGAATAATAATTAAATCTTTAGCTCGACCTGTAATAAAAAGTTCGCCGTTATGTAAAAATCCTAAGTCTCCAGTCCGCAAAAATGGCCCTTCTTTGGTATCTGATAGATAGGCGCAAAAAGTTTGCTCTGTCTCTTCCGTTCGATTCCAGTAACCTTTGCCTATACTTGAACCTGATACCCAGATTTCACCTACTTCATCAGCCGAACAGCGGTTTAAAGTATCGGGATGAGCAATAACAATCTGTTGATCTGGCAATGTTTGCCCACAGCTAACTAAGGTGCGGACATTTTCATTGCTAGTAGTCGCTTCAATAACTTGGTTGCGTTCTAGTGCATCCCCTTGAACAGTTGTGATGACTGGCGCTTCTAACTTACGGCTACCAGAAACCATCAAACTGGCTTCAGCTAGTCCGTAACAAGGATAGAAAGCCTCTTGTCGAAAACCACAACATGCAAACGCGGCTGAAAATCGCTCTAATGTATCCTGGCGAATTGGTTCAGCGCCGTTAAATGCAACACTCCAACTGCTTAAGTCGAGAGTCTCTCGTTGTTCTGCTGTAATTTTTTGAATACAAAGTTCATAGGCAAAGTTAGGTCCGCCGCTGGTGGTGCCTTGATAGCGAGAAATAGTTTCTAGCCAGCGGTAGGGACGTTGTAGAAATGACACCGGGGACATGAGTATGCAAGGAAAGCCACCGTACAAAGGTTGCAGTATTCCCCCGATTAGTCCCATATCATGATAAGTCGGCAGCCAGGAGACAAACTTACTGTTGGGCGAATGTCCCATGAAGTGGTAAGTCATGGTGGCATTGTGCAGCAGGTTGCCATGACTCAGCATTACCCCTTTTGGTGTTCCTGTTGAACCGGAGGTGTATTGCAGAAAGGCTAAGGTGTCTTGATCAATTAAGGGCGGTTGCCAATTTGCTTCTATACCATCGGCAAGATTGTCAGTGGTAAGCCACTGTAGATCCCTGCACAAGTCCTGAAGTAAAGATTGCGTCTTAGACTGAATTGCTGTTGTAGTAAGTGCGATCGCCGCCCCAGCATCTGCCACTACTGCCTGAATCCTGGGGGTGTTGCGTTGGTTGCGCGGTGGATAAGCCGGAACGGCAACAACCCCTGCATATAAACAACCGAAAAAAGCCGTTAGATAATCTAGCCCTGGTGGATACAGCAGTAAAGCCCTTTCCCCACTTAAGTTCAATTCCTGAAGTTGAGCCGCGATCGCACGACTGCGCCGATCCAACTCTTGATAAGTCAGGCTAAAGCTTGCAGTTTCCACCTCTGGCAGAAACGTAAAAGCTATGCGATCGGGCTGATCTTGCGCTCTGTAGCGTAGGAGGTGAACTAAAGTAGAAAAACTCAGGGAGAGTTCGGGAAAGTCATTACACTTGAGCATTTCGGCTTTAAGCTAAGTCGCTTGGGTATTGGAGGAGCCAGCTAGAAGCTCTAGCTGATTCTGTTCAGTAGCGCAATGTTGCAGATTTGCACTTAACCAAACCTACAGTAGTTGCAATCTATTCTCAATAGAGATTAAGAATACTGTCATGCTTTAGTAAGCCTAATAGAGAATTGTTATCAATTACTATAATTTTTGATAGGCAGAAGAGTGTATGATGGCTTATTTGCCTCCGACACCTTGACTCTGGCACATTCAGCTAAATACAAAGCTGAAAAGCTAGCCCTGAATAGCTTTCAATCGCTTTGGACTAGACTAGAGTTACCTGCTAAGAAGCTGGCGATCGCAGGTGAAACAACCTGTTATTGAGGGCAAAGGTATAAGCGTTTGTGTGTCTGTATCCTTTGTTAAATAAGGGTTATAGCACTTTAAAGAGTGTTTTACAGTTCAATGTCGGTTTGGGTGGGCATTTGCTATCGGGATCTTGACAAAATAGGTATGCACAAGGCTTAATAATGAGTTAATTTTTCATTTAGCTGAAATAGATGAGATGTAGAGCTGACGAGCTAAGTAAGAATTTTTATCTTGACTAAACAAACTAGCCCAACCAGTATGCGTACCTTTCTCATCGTCTGGCTCGGTCAATTAGTTTCAACTATTGGCAGCTATATGACCGCCTTTGCCATGACTTTATGGGCATGGGAACTCACTGGTCAGGCAACAACATTAGCCTTGCTTGCTTTCTTTACACAATTACCAAGTCTCTTAATTACTCCCTTTGCTGGGGTGATTGTAGATCGCTGGAACCGCAAATTACTGATGATGCTGGGGGACACAGTTGCTGGTATGTCCACGATCGCAATCCTGCTCCTCTATCGAACCGATCATCTGCAAATTTGGCATCTATATCTGACTGGCGCTGTCAATGGCGCTTTTGGTCAAATCCAGGAACTGTCCTACTCAGCATCAATATCAATGATGGTGCCCAAGCAGCATTACACCCGCGCTAGTGGCATGATTTCCATACTCCATTATGGTTCCACTATCATCGCCCCAGCCCTAGCCGGGGTTCTTTACTATGCGATTGGCTTGATGGGGATTTTGAGTATCGACATGATCACTTTCCTTATCGCCATTAGCACAGTGCTGTTTGTGCATATTCCCCAACCCATGAACGGGGAGGAACACCAAAGCCAGGAATTGATTTGGCGGGAAATCGTCTTCGGCTTCCGCTACATTTTTTCGCGCCCCAGCTTACTGGCTTTACTGTTGTCAGCGTCGTTGTTCGAGTTTTCCCATCATGTCGGCGGGGCATTGTATTCGCCCATGATTCTGGCGCGTTCGGGTAATGATGCTCAAGTATTCGGCAGCATAGCTGTGGCAGCAGGAATAGGCGGCGTAGTAGGAGCAATGCTAATTAGCATCTGGGGTGGCCCCAAGCGACGCATACATGGTTTTCTGTTGAGTATGGTGGGCGCTGGCTTAAGCAAGATTGTATTTGCCCTGGGTCGAATGCCATTGATTTGGGTTCCAGCTCAATTCTGCTCCTCTCTTAACTTTCCTTTAATGGGCAGTTCCAGTGATGCTATTTGGTTGAGCAAGATCAGACCAGAAGTGCAGGGGCGAGTTTTCGCTACCCGTTCTGTGATGTTGCTAGCTACTTCTGCGATCGCATCTTTAATTGCAGGACCGCTAGCCGACTATATTTTTGAACCAGCAATGATGCCTGGAGGTAGTCTGGCAAGAATATTCGGCGGCATATTCGGCACTGGTTCTGGTGCGGGTATGGCACTTTTATATGCGATCTCTTCAATTTGCTTATTAATAGTGGGCTTAGGCGGATATGCCTTCCGTGTATTGCGCGACGTGGAAATCATTGTGCCTGATTACGATGCCGCGCCGCTGGCAATTAGAACCGCATCCCAGACAACAAATAATTAAACTAATGTTTTTTAAACAATTGCACTCAGCTCGTCTTAGACATCGTTCATCCCAAATTTTTTTGTTAATACTTAGTTTCGTCTTTGCCTTGGTAATCGGCTTTTATAGTCCTGCCCTTGGGCAAAAATCTACTGAGCTACTTTGGGATACCTATGGGGTTCCCCATATTTACGGTAAAGATGCAAAGAGTCTGTTCCAAGCATTTGGCTGGGCGCAAATGCAAAGTCATGGCAACCTGCTATTGCGTCTCTACGGTCAAGCACGGGGACGGGCAGCAGAATACTGGGGGAAGGATTACTTAGAATCGGATCGATGGGTACGAACTATGGGAGTTCCTACTCGCGCTCAAGAATGGTATAAGGCGCAGAGTCCCAGTTTTCGCAGCTATCTAGATGCGTTTGCCGTTGGGATCAATAGTTATGCCCAGGAACATAAGGATCTAATTGACGACGAAGTTGAGGCAGTTCTGCCTGTGACGCCAGTGGATATACTGGCTCATTTTCAGCGCGTGCTTAATTTCACGTTTGTGGTCGATCCAGAGCGAGTTGCAGGTATCAATAACGAGGATCACTCAGCAGGATCTAATGCTTGGGCGATCGCACCCTCACACTCTGCCAGTGGCAAAGCAATGCTGCTGGCAAATCCCCACCTGCCTTGGTCAGATCTATATCTCTGGTACGAAGCGCAGCTAACCGCACCAGAAATTGATGCTTACGGAGCAGCCCTTGTCGGTCTTCCGGTTCTAGAGATTGCATTTAATAACTCTTTGGGTTGGACTCACACAGTAAATACCCATGATGGTTGGGACGCTTACGAACTAAAACTAGCAAACGGCGGCTATCGTTGGGATGGTCAAATCCGAGCTTTTGAAACAGAAAATCAAGTACTAAAAGTTAAGCAGGATGATGGCATCCTGCGCTCAGAACCACTTGTCGTGCGACGCTCTGTTCACGGTCCTGTTGTGCAAGAAAAGGATGGGAAAGCGATCGCCATCCGGGTTGTTGGTCTCAACCAACCGGGCGGACTAGAGCAGTGGTGGGATATGGGGCGGGCAAACAATTTTACCCAGTTTGAATCTGCACTAAAGCGGTTGCAGATCCCCATGTTCACAGTCATGTATGCCGATCGAGAAGGGCGCATCATGCACCTGTTCAACGGTCAGGTTCCTGTTCGTTCTCAGGGAGACTTTAAATACTGGACAGGTATTATCCCTGGCGATACCTCTGCAACTTTATGGACAAAAACTCACCCCTACAACGATCTGCCGCGCGTAATCGACCCATCCAGCGGCTGGTTGCAAAATGCCAACGATGCACCTTGGACAACAACATTTCCTATAGCCCTTAATCCCGATGATTACCCACCTTATATGGCTCCGCGTGGATCGATGTATTTCCGAGCGCAGCGATCGGCTCGTATGCTTTTTGAAGACAAAAATATTTCTTTCGATGAATTAGTTAAATATAAGCACTCAACGCGCATGGAACTTGCAGATCGCCTCCTCGACGATCTGATTCCTGCGGCACGAAAACAGGGCACAGGATTAGCACGTCAGGCTGCCGATGTTTTGGATAAGTGGGATCGTAACGCTGATGCAGATAGCCGTGGTGCGGTGCTGTTTGCCGCTTGGATTCAAGAGTTAAATCCTGATACTCTATTTGCTACCCCTTGGAGCAAGGACTCACCACTAAATACACCCGATGGTCTTGCCGATCCAGCTAGTGCAGTAAAGGCTCTCGAAGCTGCTGCTAGCAAAGTAAAAGCCGCCTATGGTGCTTTAGATGTACCCTGGGGTAAAGTTTTCCGGCTTCAGTATGCTGGTGTGGATCTGCCTGCTAACGGTGCTAACGATCCCCTTGGCGTTTTCAGCAATCTGTGGTTTGTTCCCACTGAGGATGGGCGCTTTCAAACTATTGGCGGGGATTCCTACATAGCTGCGATTGAGTTCTCCAACCCAGTTAAGGCTAAGGTTCTAACTAGCTACGGAAACTCTACTCAGCCAAACTCGCCCCATAAGACGGATCAGTTAGATATGTTCGCTCGTAAAGAGTTGCGATCTGTATGGCGATCGCGCAAAGAAATTGAAGCTCATCTGGCTTCACGTCAAGTCTTTTGAATGATAGCCTCAATAGCGTATTGCTGGTTCAAGCGTCCCTGGTGTTGCAAAGGCTACTTGCAATCGCTGACCTCAGTCGTTAGCTTGCTCATCGGTAAGGTGAGCACCGTCTACTCTACCTTTGCATTAAGATCTACAGAAGACGGAGAAGTAAAAGGGAGTCATCGTATGCAAACAATCCTTTTAAGCCATGAAGAGGTTGCACGGCGTGCGAGACAACTTTACGAAAGCAGCATTCGTCAACAAGTGGAGTCTGAAGATAACATCGGTAAGATGGTCATTATCGATGTTGAAACAGGTGAATACGAAGTTGACAAAACTGGTTTGCAAGCAGCGCGGCATTTAAGCGAGAAACATCCGAATGCTCGACTCTTTGGTATACGTATTGGATACAACGTTGCGGCTTCATTTGGTGGTGTCATGGAGCGTGTTCGTAGATGATTTCTGGTATCGTGACTAACGGACATGCGACTGTTACTGTGGCATTTCGTCTTTCAAATCGCTCAAACCTTCCTATTGAATTTGTCATATATACAGGTTTCACCGATTACCTTATGTTAGGGCATGAGCAACGAGCTTAAGCCTTTTACTCTAAATAATTTGTTGTCCTAAGCTTTACTTAAAGTGCTATCCCTAAAAATTGCGATCGCTAAGCTACCTAAAATACGTAATCCTGTAATACTTCATTTTGAAGTGGAGAATGTGGGTTATAGAGAACACCAAGAGTCCTTAAATCAACTATTAAGCAGGGATGGCTATTGTAAAATTTACTCCAATTAGATGACGAATATCAAAGTAGATGGGAGCAATGGTGAAGAATAATAGAGACTGGAGAAGTACCTAAAGAAATCTCAAAAACTTAGTTTTTATATTTTTAATAACCATAGATTGCTTTTTATCAGATTGGTGAATCACTATTATCTTCTTGCAGAAACTGATACCATAACAATGGAATGAATGGTGTCCCAAAGTGACGGCTTGCAATAGCTGTCAGCGAAAAATAACCGTGATTTATACAAGAAATTTCTTTATAAACCGTCTTCCTGTCCTCACGCAGGCTAAAAATTCGCTGCCTCACATCGTTAATTGACTGATGCAAAGGCAGAGAACTACTGACTCCACTTTTATACCCGGCATTAGTACTGTAGAGAAAATCTTCGGTGCTTTCATCAGGAAACCACAGCATAAAGTTAGTGTGTGCGAATGTCTTATTAACATTCTTCTGAAATTCCTGATACTCATTTGGCAAGTTAAGGATAGCGTACCAGTCAGCAAGCATAGGTAGGATTGTTGAAGCTCTAGTTAATTTATCTTTTGGCGGAGCTTCTCCAACCGTAATGGCAACTAGATCATTGTATGAATTTGTATGGATAGGAAAGCAACGACCGAGTTTGTAAGCGCGAATAATGCTGCTGCTAATTTTTACAATCCAACACTTAGCAAAATCTAAAGATTCTGCCACTATCAATACAATCAAACCGGAAACAATATCATTAGCATGGCTATCATATCGAGGGGTGAAAGCAGAAGGATTATTAGTGATTAATGCCTTTATCATTTGAGCAATGGCTTTAATCTCTTGTTCGTAGCTTTTTTGTATGTTTTCATCCTGAGAATCTGATGCTAAATTCCAAAGTGCAATCCCCAAACTTCCTAAAATGCCTATAACTTCAAAAGTGCGGAGAGGATATTCTATTTCTTCTGCTTCAACGTATCCAAATAAGCCATCTTTGACAAAGCAGTACGGTTGAAGTTTATTGGTAAATGCCCTCAGAACACTCAAATATGTATCGAAAAGCTGATGGAATTTATTTACAATATTATTGTTTCTGAAGAGATTATTTTTACCTAACCATTCCCAAGTGCGGAGAACAGTTCTTTCGGCGCAAAGTAAAGCCGGTTTTAAGTTATCCGCTTCTGAACACCAATGGAAAACTATGTTAAGACTTAAGTTGAGAGTGGACAAGATTTTACTACGAGCTTTGTTCAACTTAGCTTCATTCTGAATTTGGATATCCTTTACAAAAAGAGTCTCTTCTATCAAAGCGTAAAAATATTCAGGATCTTGTTCGTTCTGATCTGCTAATGCAATTGTTTTGCGAAGGTACTTGCGAGATTGTTCTGGAAAAAGGTACTCATCAAGAAAGTATTCCTCAATCAAAAGTGCTAACTTATCTGCACCCCAGAAATCAAATTCTACTTCTTGAGGTTTTGTATTGTTTTCTTTGTAACCCTGCCAGTTTCTCTCAACATTCTGTTTGATATCGCCATTGCAACAGACAATAATTTTTTTTGATAAATTTTTATATTCTTCATCAATACATTGAGTCAAATAAACATCCAAAATCTCATTAAGAGAAGGGCGTAGAGCTTGTGCGCTTTCGTCATCCCAATTTCTACGAGATAAGTCACCTTGCTTAACAGTCAGCAAAAATAACTTGTCAATGCCATCATCTGGATCTAATCCTCTAGCAGCAATATCTACTCCATGTTGTCGTACACCAACCTGAGCTTTACTTAAGGGCTGAATTCCCATGGCAAGTAGGAGATCAGGGAGAAGAACATCTAGTTCTCCCGATTCCTTTAACATACTCAAATACTCTCTAATGACCAGTTTCATCCGATTCCTTCATGTGCAGATTTTGATCTTGTTGTTCGTCAGTTAGCGATAGACCAGCAGACCGCCACTGCATACGCAGATAAGCTTGCCCAATAGGGTCGATCAATTCGCCTTGTGGTATTTCAGTTTCAGTTGAGATCGAAATAAAAGGCATAGGATCTGTAAGCTTACCTTCTCGTTCTGTAGCTGTAGCTTTACCATACAGAAATAGTACCGAGGGCATGATTTTCCTGAAGACTGACTGTTCCTCCACCTGCTCCATCATTTCTTTTTGCTGTTTCCACTTTGCCAATCTGTAGAGGTATGTCCTTTGTGTAGATGGTTGAAACTCTTTAAGGCGTGGTAGTTTAGTACGATTCTCTAAGTAACTTTGAGACTGAGATAAGGCTTCTTGAATAACTTTCGCCTCAATTTCAGTTATGCCCTCTGTTTTAGCTCTATCCTTAAGATACTCTCCAGCTTCTCCAGGATAGTTAAAAAGTACGTACTTAATTAGTAGATTAGTTATCAAATAGATAATTTGTTGAGAGAAAGGCTCTCTTTGTAAAGCTGATAAAAGGAGAGCGCATAGAGAAGGCGCATCTATAACATAGCCTGTGATTCGATATAACACGTAAGCTGTGGTTTCTTCGTCGAGCGTATCTAGTACCTCTTTACTTAAGATAACGCTCGGATTTTTATCTCTCTGAAGTGTATTGCCCACTTTTACAGGAATAGAATTGAAATAACTATTAATTTCAAAGGCAAGAAAATGTAAGTACTGTTTTTTTGAAGCAATCCATTTAGTAAATGAGAATAACAATATTTTAGCCTGTAAATTTATCAGTTTAGTAAATGTGTTATTTAATCCTTCAATTAATCGTTCATTTTCCTCACAATGCTCAAAATACCAGCGTCCTGCTACTGCTTCAACTAGCTGTAATGCCAAATCTGGTTGATTTTCTATATATTGGTTAATGCAGTAATCAAGTCTCCTGAGTTCTTCCACAGAAAAGCTCTGTGCTTCAGTGAGTTTTATTAGGGCTTGTTGATACCATTCCTGATTATATGAATTTCTAGCTAATCGGGAAAGAGAAACTAATGCTGTTTTCCAAATAATGGGGTTGGAATCTACCACAAGTTCAGCAAAGATATTCTGTACTTCATCTGTATGTTTTACCAAGTCTTCATACCCAATAACCAGCATCATATCAGTTTCAGGGTTGGGATTTGATCGTAATACCTGAAATCTATCTAATGTTGACCATAAGAGTATTTTTGACTCGTCATTTTCATAGTTAAAGTCACCCAAAGAGCGAATCCCAACTCTACGAAGAATAGGTTCTGCTCGGTCAGAAAGAGCCAAAGCTCGTTGATGTGCTTCTAGAATATCTGTTTTTGCTATTGCTCGTAGGATATTAACTATCAAACCAGCAGCAGGCATACTTGCACGGGATATTAATAAGCTGTAGAGAGTATCGGCAACATCCTTTCTTCTTGCAGAAATATCTTCAATAGCTCTGTATATTGCTGGATTTCCTATGTCAATATCTGTATCCATAGCATCAAGTATGGAGATAATAGATTCAGCTTCAATCTCAAGCTGAGGAATGACTTCCCAGAAAGACTCATATAGTTTTAGCAAAGAATCACTTAACTTTTCCGAGTTTCGTAGTAGAACGGATGCTTCAACTACACATTTAGATAAGTCTTTTCCATATTCACGAGCAAGCATAAGCAAGACTTTATTTTCTAGATTATCTACTTCTAGATTATTTTCACTACTAATTTTCCAGCTTAAACTTTCAATCTTCTTGTAAATTTCTACTACTTCCTCTACATTAGACCAAGCTTCCTCCATGAGGCTTACAGCATGATGAACTAAATACTCTTTGAGGATTTCTGAATCAGAGAAAAATAATTTTCCTTCCTCTTGCGATAAGAATCCAAGTTCAATGGCTTCGGTTACTTCTATTTCGTTACTTCGATCTAACTGGATACTAGTTGAAGCTTGTTTATATATTTTTGCAGCTATCCCTTCCATAGCAATGTGTGTATTAGGGTGATCTTGCTGAATTTTATACCAATAAAAAATCATCAGTTTTCTATTATCCTATTTTTTATTTTAACAGGAAATAATTTGTAATATTGCCAAGCCAATATTTGGTTTTACCTATACAGCTTCGGTTGAATATTTATGTTAGTTTGCGATCGCTAATCTTCTCACTAAATCTGAGTTTCATCGTTTAACCTCGATTTTTATCTCTCCAGGGTGACGAAAGAGGGATATTCATCTATGATAGCAACGGTTGGGTGGGCATCTCTCGCCAAATGCTTCAGTATTTTTAATACTACATCCATTGCTGTGTCTACGTTCTAGAGTTTTATTTTTTAATTCCTGCATTGATAATACTCGGAAAGTGACAGAAGAGGGATACTTGACTTGTCTTTGCACAACCGCAGCCTAACAATCCCGTTGCAGCGGACGGTCGAAAGGCACTGAAAGGTTGATCTGGTTGCAGCTAAAAATATTGCCAAGTATCATATGCTAATTAACCTTGTGCGATCGCTCTAGACGTAGTTGATGCTCTGTGCTAAATAAGACTTGAAAAGCTAGCAAGACCACCCCCATAGTGCCCAAAGCTGTGCCTGCGGCAATCATAAATATAATCACAATTTGATAACGAACTGCGTCGGTAGGGCTGGCTCCAGCCAATATTTGACCCGTCATCATCCCTGGCAAGCTGACTAAACCCATCACCATCATCGAGTTAATAGTCGGAATCATCCCAGTCCTCAACGCCTCTTTGATGGTTCCATGAGCAGCCTCCCAGCGGGTGGCACCTAAAGCTAGCAAGGCTTCCACTTGCCCTTGGCTGCGGATCAAATCCTCCATGAATCGATCCAGTGCTAAAGAAATACCTGTAAGAGCATTCCCTAAAACCATTCCCAAGAGGGGAATGAGGTACTGAGGATTGTACCAAGGCTCTACTTTTATAATTCCGTTGAGGGCTAAACCTGTAACGAAAAATGAAGAAGCCAAAACAGAAACAAAACTACTCCAGTAAATACCAATAAACCGTCTGCGGGTTCGGTTAACTGCCGATATACCAGCCATAATTGTCATCGCTAGAGCAACTAGCAAAACCCATGCCGGATTGCGGAGCGTGAACACCCATTCCAAGATGTATCCTACGAGTAACAACTGGACTAGCATTCGTAGCGAGGCTATCCAGAGGCGCTGTTCTAAACCCAAGCGGAGGCTGAAAGAAAGCACCATGTTGATCAAAATCAACGCAGCTGCCATAACCAGTTGCCCATAGCCGATCGCAATATAGCTACTTTCCATCAATCTTTCCCCTTCAAGGCAATTTGGCGGTTAGTCATGCGTTGGATCTGGGTTGGGTTATGGCTAGTCCAAAGGTAAGCTCTGGTTGAGTCTTCGGCTTGCCAAGCTTCAACTAGAGATTCCAAACACTGGGCAGTTTCAGGATCTAGCGAGGCAGTCGGCTCATCTAATAGCAGAATACAGGGTGAGAGTTGCAAGGCTCGCAGAAAAGCTACTATTTGGGCTTCTCCTCCTGATAAGGCAGCACTGGGACGCTCTAAGAAATCGGCTGTTCGACCTAGAAGATCTAAATAGCCCAAAATTTGTTCTCGGTTATAAACCCGATCCCGGTGACGTGCCAATTTATAGATGTATTGAAGATTTTCTTCTACACTTCCTTCTAATAAAGCTGGTCGCTGGTGTAGGTAGACGATCTGCGACCGATAAAGGGGCATATACCAAGACTCTAGCGATCGCCCCCCAAAAACAATTCGCCCTTGCTGCACGGGGTCAAGACCAGCTAGGGCACGCAGCAGCAAGCTTTTACCTGTCCCGGAAGCACCGATCGCAGCTAAGCGATCGCCTGGCCATACCTCAAAACTTATCCCTTGCCAGATCCAGCGGTTTTGTATTTGTCTGCCCAACCCTTCTATTGATAAGAGTGGACTGTTTGTAGAACCATCCACTGCGATCGCCTGCTTTTTACCTAATCGAGTGCTCATACATTAGATTTCCTGCATGAATAGGAATTTTTATTTTTTTACCGCAGATGAATGCAGATGGACGCAGATAATCGGAGAAGCTTACGATTAAGGTGAGGATAATTTTTGATTCCTGCAGGAGGTCTATTAAGAATCTATCCGAAAAGGATTTTTAGAGATTTTTAACCACAGATAAATACAGATACACACGGATATTTAGTTACCCTGGAAACGATTTTCGGATCGGGTCTAAACTAAATCCTTTAATGGGTGCTTTTTACGACCTAAAGGAATACACATAGGTGTCCCAGCTACGGGGTCTTTAACAATGCAACATTCCAGCTTAAACACCTGACGGATCATTTCCTCGGTGACGATATCCGCAGGTGAGCCTTGGGCAAAAATTTGACCAGAGGCGATCGCAATTAAGTAATCTGCATATCGGCACGCTTGGTTCAAATCGTGCAACACCATGACAATAGTTCGCCCCTGACTTTGGTTCAAATCATAAAGTAGATCCAATACTTCCACTTGATGAGCTAGATCCAAAAAAGTTGTCGGCTCATCTAATAGTAAAATTTCCGTATCTTGAGCCAGTGACATAGCAATCCAAGCTCGTTGCCGCTGCCCCCCAGAAAGAGTCTCTAAAGGGCGATGTGCCAGATTTACCATGTTAGTGACAATCAATGCCTGTTGAGTGATGCGCTCATCTTCTTTTGACCACTGCTGCAACCACCCTTGATGAGGGTAACGACCTTGAGCCACAAGTTCCTGCACTGTTAACCCTTCAGGTGCTGTTGGCCCTTGAGGAAGGATACCAAGTTGCTTTGCCACCTCTTTAGTAGACAGCTTATAGATAGATTTCCCATCCAGGTAAACCGTACCAACGCGAGGCTTCAATAACCGAGCTAGACCCCTGAGTAGGGTAGACTTGCCGCAGCCATTGGCACCGACTAAGATCGAGATCTTCCCCGCAGGAATAGCGAGATTCAGATCTGAAATGATATCGGCTCCGTCGTAGGCTAGGGTGAGCTTGCGAGTGGTCAGGGTACTCATGATTGGTTGCGGTTCCGGTATAACAGGTAAAGAAAGTAAGGAGCGCCAACGATCGCAGTAATGATGCCGCAAGGCAATTCAATCGGAGCAAAAAGCATCCGTCCGATCAGATCTGCCAATACAACAATCACCCCGCCTACAATAGCAGCAGTTGGTAAAAGTCCTTCATGGGAGGGACCAACTAACTGTCGAGCTAGATGCGGTGCAATTAATCCCACAAAGGTAACTGTCCCGGCGGTGGCGACTGAAGCTCCTGCTAGAGCAACGCTAATTAGTAATAGCAAGCCGCGTTGCCATTCAACTCGATTGCCTAGACCTTGGGCAACATCGTCTCCCAAGTTGAGGGCATTCAAATCGCGGGACAATAATAACGTCAACGGCACAAAAATTACTAGCCAAGGTAATAAAGACCAAACATGGCCCCAGTTGCGTCCATAAACACTTCCTGTCATCCAAATCAAAGCTTGACCAACGGTATTGATTTCCCCGAAAGTAATGATTAAAGATGTTAAAGCGCTAGTAATAGCGGCAATGCCGATACCAACTAAAATTAAACGAATTGGGGAACTGCCTTTATCAAACGCCAAGAAATAAATCACAGCAGCAACCACTACAGCACCGCCAAAAGCAGCAAAGGGTACTGTGTACAAGGTTATAGAGGGGAACAAAACAATTAAAATCACAGCGGCTAGGCTTGCACCTGAGGTGATACCAATAATGCCTGGATCTGCTAAGGGATTACGAGTTAGCCCTTGCAAGATACTACCGGAGGTAGCAAGCCCTATCCCCACTAAAAAGGCTGCTAAAACCCTAGGCAGACGTAGCGTATTCACAACTAAGGAATAGTCTTGGTTATTTGTTTCTATTCCCACTAATGTTTTCAGAACGTCCAACGGCGGGATTGCATACTCACCTTGTGCGATATCTAGGGTGATGGCAGTAAGTGCGATCAGTCCCAAAGCTAATAGAATGGGTGGAACGCGGCGGTCGATCCGAAAAGATACAGGAAATTGTCGGGGACGGATTACAAGCCAACCTTTCATCAACGTTTCACCTTCCACCGCGCTAAATAGATAAAGAAAGGCGCACCAACCAAGGCTGTCATAACGCCTACGGGCAGTTCTTGAGGTTGGATGATTAAACGGGCGCTGATATCAGCTAACAGCAATAAAATTGCTCCCATAATTGCTGAGTAGGGAAGAATCCAACGATAATCGATTCCAACTAGGAAGCGTACTATATGGGGAACGACTAGACCAATAAACCCAATTGGTCCAGCCACTGCTACTGAACTACCTGACAGCAGAACCACGCTAATGGCAGCAACTACTTTAACCCAAGCGGTTTGCTGTCCCAAACCAATGGCGACATCTTCACCCAAAGCAAGTGTAGTTAGCTGTTTGCCCAGCGCGATCGCCACGACTAAACCAACTACTATATAAGGAAGAACTTCTATAAACAGGTTGAGATCCCGACCAGCAACAGATCCAGCTAACCAGTGGCGAACCTCCTCCAGCGTTCGTTGATTAAGAACTAAAATTCCCGTAGTCAGTGAAGATAAAAGTGCTGTCAAAGCTGCGCCTGCTACGGTGAGTTTCAATGGAGTCATACCGTTGCGACCGAGAGATCCCAGCAGGTAAACTGCTAAAGCTGCCACCCCTGCACCTAAAAAGCCAAACCAAGCATAAATTGACGCTGAAGTGTCGTTGAAAAGAAAGATAGCAACAACGACTGCTAAAGCTGCACCGGCATTAATTCCCAAGATGTCGGGAGCAGCCAGAGGATTATAAGTTAATCCCTGCATAATTGATCCAGCGACTGCTAGGGAAGCTCCCACTACGATGGCAATGAGTGTTCGAGGTAGGCGTATAGTACGGACGATCAGGTGAGCGCTAGAACCGTCAAAAGCTGTCAACGCGGCGTAGATAGTTTTGAAAGGTAGCTCAGCTGCACCATATGCCATGCTAGCAATTAGGCAAATCAGAAGCGTGAACAGTCCTAATATCAAGCCTGCTATTAATCTATAGCGTGATTGAAACAAGCATATCCTCCCTGCCTAAAAGCTGAGTTATTCGATTTTGGATTTTGGATTTTGGATTTTGGATTTTGCCCATGAAACTGAAGCCGGGGGATGGAGACCTTTTTCATTAGTTCTGTTTTAGAAGCTTTGGAACTTCATCAAGAATAAGTTCAGCGGAGATAGGTCCGCGAATATTGCTCCAAAGATGGTAATCAACGAAATAAACGCGCTTTTCTCGACTGGCTTGCATTGTTTGTGTAATGGGAGTCTGGCTCCATTCACTTTTAACTTTTTCCAAATCATAGGGAGGAAAGCCATTATTCCATGTTTCAACAATGATCGTGTCAGCATTGAGTTGGGGTAAAACTTCCAGTGAGAGTTGCTTTCCGTCAGTAGTAGTTTCTACACCTGGGGGCAATACAAGCTTAAAACCCAAATCTTTAAGGAGACCAGCACTATATTCAGCGTCACTACGGACTTGGATATATTCTTTCAAATCATTAGAGCCAAGTAATAATACTCGTGGATGAGCAGCAACAACAGAGGCTAGCTTGGCACGAGCAGTAGCAATTTTCTGGTTATGTTCTGCAATCACCTGCTGCGCCTGTTCCTCACGTCCAAGTGCCTTAGCGATCACGCCCATACTCCGCTGCCATTCGTCTTTTAGAGAACCCTTAAAAAGCAGTGTAGGGGCAACCTGCGAAAGCTTGGCGTAGTATTCCTGACCAAAATTCTCCCCTAAAATCAAATCCGGCTTAACTTTTAGTAGCACTTCCAGTGAGGGTTCCCCCCGCCTACCGATGTTAGCTGGCTTGCTAGTTACACGACTGCCAAAGTACGGTATCTGCTTTGTTGGATTATCGAATTGAGAACCTTTAAACGGCTCGGATTCAGCGTAGCCAACTGGTTGCATACCCAGCGATAGTAAAATGTCCAGCATATGCGGACCAATGACAACTACTTTCTGAGGTTGACCACAAATCTTAGTTTCACCGATATCGTGCTTTACTATCTGACACAAAGAGCCCGTAGCGCTAGTGTTTCCTACATTTTTTACCTTATTTGTACTACAAGCAAAAATGAGGAACATAGGAAGCATAGCTAATACTAAAAATCTTAGAAAATGATGACTCCTATTCCTCATTGCTCTCCGCTTATACACTATCCCAAAAGTTTTGTTAAATGTAATTAGCATATATGTGACTATCTGCATTTTAAAAATCTATATAAACTATTCTTGATTTCACGCTTAGCTATTAGTCGGTTCAATTAGTGTTACTTTTCATATTCATCATCCTTTCAAAACAAAAATCAACCCATAAACTGAAC